>Ga0208628_1000998_pt1 | contig 11084 bp, 10 predicted proteins | sample LakWasMet16_LOW5_2_FD_183864 | JGI IMG/M metagenome (GOLD analysis project Ga0208628, IMG submission 183864) | Freshwater sediment methanotrophic microbial communities from Lake Washington under simulated oxygen tension - Sediment Metagenome... | ecosystem: Environmental > Aquatic > Freshwater >... | reverse complement strand
CTATTAAATTAGCCGCAACGATTCTTCATGATCAGTTGTCTGTCTTTGTCGATTTTGAAAAAGTAAATGATCAACAAACAGAGGAAGAAGTTGAAGTAGAGGAGATATTTGATCCTGTTCTTCTTCGTCCTGTAGATGATCTCGAGTTAACAGTGCGTTCTGCTAATTGTTTAAAAGCTGAGAATATTTTTTATATTGGAGACTTAATACAACGTACTGAAGTTGAGTTATTGAAAACTCCTAATCTTGGCAAAAAATCTTTAACAGAAATAAAAGACATTCTTGCTTTAAAAGGTTTATCTTTAGGAATGCGGTTAGAAAACTGGCCTCCTGAAAACCTTGCAGATCAAACTCACGCAATAACACATTAACATTAGGTCTTCTTACAATGAGACATCGTAAATCCGGTAGAAAATTTAATATAAATAGTAGCCATCGTAAGGCTTTATTTAGCAATATGGTTAGTTCATTATTTAAACATGAATTAATAAAAACAACTTTGCCAAAAGCAAAAGAATTAAGAAGCTACGCTGAGCCTTTAATTACATTGTCAAAAGAAGATAGTGTGGCGAAAAGACGTGTTGCATTCTCTCGGTTACGTGATCGTGATGTGGTAACTAAGCTTTTTAATGAACTTGGCCCACGTTATAAAAATAGAGCTGGTGGCTACTTACGTATTATGAAATGCGGATTTAGACCTGGCGATGACGCGCCAATGGCTTATGTTGAATTAGTTGATAGACCTGTGGCTAATATAGAAGATTAATTCCATCCAAAAACTGTAAAGAAGTTTACAGGATCCTTAGTCCTTATAGCTCTATTATTTCAAATATTGCTTTAGGGACTGAGTCATGAAAAATGCTAGTTCATAGTATGATCTCGCTGCAATTTCCCCCTGATATTTATAAGATTCTCTATTCCAGGATTGCTTCTTTCAAGAAATAAAGAATCCAGATCTAGTACTCAGTCATTTTTATAATGTCGGGTAGAGCTTTTTCAATTTTACCCGCGCCTCCTCATTAGTAAATCTCCATTCCATGGGTCGTGCGATAGCATTTCTATTTTTTTGCCAAGTTGCGACTTCTATTCTTAATGCATCTTGGTCTGGAATACGTCGATCCAGACATTGCCTGGATAAAATGCTTAATTCGATTTCTGCCATATTCAGCCAACTACCGTGCTTTGGCGTGTAGTGGATGTCCAGTTTATCGAATAGTCTCCGAGCTTCCTCAGGCGGAAAGGCCTTATAAAGTGATGCACCGGTATGGGTATTTAAGTTGTCCATCACTAATGAAATACGTTCCGCACGAGGATACATGACATCGACTAAGTGACGTATTTGATGCGCCCAATCCAGCGCTGTTCGCTGGTTTGTCACCGCGACATGCCGCCTTCCTTCTAGCGGTTCAAAAAACATGAACAGATTGCTGACGCCATTGCGCTCATATTCCGTATCGTATTTTTCTACCGATCCCGGTTTGGCCGGTATCGGCTGACGTGTTTCCTTGAGGTGTTGTTTACTGCTTTCGTCCATACAGATCAAGGGATGCGTTTCATCGTACGAACGTTTGTAAACAGCCAATATATTTTCCATGGCACAAACAAATTCCGCATTCTCTTTAGCCGGAATACACCATTCTTTGTTCTGCCAAGGTTTTAATTCATTTTTTTTAACGTCTGACGAATCGTTTCGTGGGCGACGCTTTCAACATAGCCCAGTTCCACCATGCGTTGTCCCAGTAAGCGTAATGTCCAACGACTACGGCCTTCAGGAGCATCACCACACATTAAAGCGACCAGATGAGCTTCGTTTTCACCATCAATCTTTCGCTTTCTAGCCCGAGTCGGGATCGCCCGATTTAAGGCGGACTCTAAACCTTCCTGAACCAATCGCTCCCTGACGCGCTCAACTGTGCGTGTCGAAATGCCAAAGGTTTCACTGATTTGTTTATCCTGCCATCTTCCACCTAATTCACTGATATCCGCTTTGAGCAATATTTCAGCATGGAGTCTTTTATGGGCGGCTACTTTGCCCTTATGAATTAAACTCTCCAAATCAGTACGCTCTTCTTCGGTGAGTCGCACTATGTATTTCTTTGCCAACTGTCTGCCCCATTAATGTACAAACGGAGTATATGAGGGCAATTACCCGTCAAATCAAGAATGACTGAGTACTAGGTGTTGGCTAGCTTAGCTTGATTCGTTGCCCGAGAGCCGCAGACTGCAGAGCGGCGACGATGATTTGGCAATTGGCTTTGGCATCGCTCAGCGGCAGCGCCGGAGCTTTGCCGTTCAATACGCAATCGCTGAAATGCTCGATTTCCAGCCGGAAGTGATTAGCCGTTGGCAGCCATTCTTCGCTTGGTTCGCCGCCTTCCGTCCACCATGAAATCATCGGCAAATCGCCGGGCATGCACCAGACGTTATGGCATTTAACGCCGCCTTTGGTGCCGACGATTTCATACTCGCAGCGCCTTGCGCGTTCAAAACTGAAATCGAAATGCGCGTACTTTCCGTCTCCGAAATCGATAATGCCGCTGGTGGCTATATCCGCTCCGCTCTCGACATATTTGCCTATTGCTGTCACAGAGATAGCCGGTTCATCGAAAAACATCCGCGCCGAATGAATCGCATAACAACCGATGTCCCACATCGCGCCGCCGCCGTTTTCAACGTTTTTTGCCAAACGATACATGCGCTCAGGCCGCATCATGAAAGAATAGCTGGAGCGTACCGACCTGATTTCGCCGATCAGTCCCGACTGGATCAATTCCCGTACTCTGGCATGCTGCGGATGGAAACGGTACATGAAACCTTCCATGACCGTGACTTTATGTCTCAGTGCGGCGGCCTGAATGGCTTCGATGTCGGCCACAGTCAGCGCCATAGGCTTCTCGCACAGCACATGTTTGCCTTGCTCAATAGCACGAAGCGTCCATTCGGCATGTTCATCGTTGGCAAGCGGCAGGTAAACGGCATCGACGTGTGGATCATTAAGCAATGCTTCCAGGCTGTCATAGCAGCGCGCTTGCTGCTGTTGAGCTCCGTATTTAGACAGTGTCAGTCGTGCGGCGCCGGGACGGCGACTCGCTATAGCAACCAGCTCGGCATTTGATGCTTCTAAGATGGCCGGCATTAAGCGTTCATTGACCCGGGCCGCGCCCAAGATACCCCAGCGTAGTTTTTTATTGTTATTCATCAGATTTACCTTTGGCGTATGTTTTTGCTTATGTCGCTGAGTTTATTTCAAGAGTGGATGATCTTTGGGCAATTGCCGCGCTATCCATAGTGCTAACTTATGTTTCATATTCACCCCGTTTTCCTGGTCAATCGCCAACGGCTGTATCAGTTGGTCATTGACCAATAAACGATACAGACATTCAGTTTTATTTTTTGCCGAATCTGTCGAGGAAAATCCTAAATAGCCGCGATTTTTGGCATAATTTTCGGCAACCTCCAGCGCTTTTTTCAGCAGCTGTGATTCATTTTTTAACTTAGCCATTGATGTTTTCCATTGAGGTTGCCGATACTTAAAAAATCCCACTTCTGATTAATCAAGCCTTGCAGGGGTTGGTATTGGCTTTTATAGTTCATTTTTTGACAGCCGGCAATCCAAAATCCAAGATACAACCACTCCAGTCCTTGCTCTTTAGCATATTGAATTTGCCACAGCACTGCGTAAACACCGGGGCTATGGCTGGAGAATTTGGGGTCAAAAAAGGTATAAACGGCAGAGAGGGCATTATCAAGACAGTCTACAATCGCCACGGCCGCCAATTCGCCGGCAATGGAAAATTCTATAAATTGGGTATTGCACCATGAGCTGCCTAGAAATCTAATGTACTCATCGGGGCTGGCGTTCGCCATATTGCCCTCGGCGTGCCGTTGATGTTGGTAGCGCAGATAAAGATCGTAATGGGCTTGCTCGAAAGCCGGCGGCCTGATTATGGCTGTGGTATACCGGTTTTTCTGCAAACACCGCGTTTGGCTGCGGTTGGGTTTGAACTGCGCAACAGGCAGGCGTACCGGAACGCATTGTGAACAATGCGCGCAATGAGGGCTATAAACTTCATCACCGCTACGTCTGAAACCGTGAGCAATAAGCTGAGAATAAATAGCGTTATTAATTTCAAACGAAGGAACAACAAACACGGACTGGGCCTGTTGATCTTCCAAGTAGCTGCAAGATTGCGGCGTGGTAATCAATAAAGGGATAGAGGTCATAAAAATGGCTGTTGTAAGTTCAAGATGTTGCTTAAGGTACGCAAAGCTTACCCTAGAATGTTAATGCTTGGCTGTGTTGTTTTGGAAATCATCCGCCCACTCTTTTACCAATTGCTGTAATTGACGTCTTTGCTCGACGGAAAGCCCTCCAGGATCAAAACGCAGTCGATAATGTAGTTGATAAAGCCGGTTTAATGCCGGTATTTGCAAACGTTTAATCCATTGCTGAATGCTTTCGTTAGGCCGTCGCGCCTGGTCGGTATTTTGCAAATAGTGCTCGATCAGGTAAAACTCGGAATCGAATCCTTGATAAGGCGGTTTAAGCCCGGCTGTTTTTGTAATCTGCGCATTCCGGTTTAATCCGCGCTTTGCGGAAAAGTTTCTCCACACCAGATAGATTACCAGCACTAAAGCGAGTAACAACTCCAGCTTGGCATTTTGTTCAGTTTGTTGAAATTGCCATTGGCTAAAATAAAATACGCAATTCGACCACCAGTCAGCGAGCGGCTGCCATAGGCCGGCATGTTGCGTTTCCATTGCCAGCCATTGCGACGGCGTAGAATCGACAGCTTGCCAGACCCCATTTATATACGCAGTCGCCCAAGCATGAGCATGGCGGCTGCGGACGATAAATAAGCCTTGCCGGTTGTCGTATTCATCGACGGCATAGCCGCTGGACAGGCGCGCGGGTATTCCCGACTGTCTGAGCAATAATACGGTTGCAACAGCAAAATATTCGCAATGTCCGGCCTTGCGCTTAATCATAAAGTCTCTTAAGGCTAGATCGGAATCCGTTTGACTACCTAAATAAAGGCTGTAAAAAAAGTTGCGCTGGAAATGGTTTTTGATGCGTTCGGCGATGGCTTCCGGGCGTTGTCCGGCCAGTTTTAATTCACCGTGAACCTGCTGTAACCAATCGAGATGCTGCTTGGGAACTTGCAGATCCAGTTTGCTTGGCGCGCCGGTTCTTCGGCCGGTATAAAAAACCTGGTAACGGGCAAATCTTGGCGGCAGGCTTGCTTTTACCGCGCCCAGTTCGGTGTATTGCAGCTCAGCGTCATCAAGGCCTGTTATTTTCGCCGTGCCGTCCGGTAACGCCAATACAGATTGTTGATCAAGCTGTTGCAGGATTTCCAGTTTATGTAGCCTGCCGTTTTCGGATACCGGATTTTTAGGTGTAAACAGCCTCGCGGAAGCCGTCCAGTTGCGGCCTAAGCACACGTCGTAACTGGCCTGATGCAGCAGTAACGGTTGGTCGGCTTTTACCCGGAATTGGATCTTGTCGGATAATTTTAATTCGCCGACATCGCCGATAGAGGTTTGTCCTTTAAAAGGATCGGTTTGCCAGTTACCCAGCCACTCAAGCGATTTTTCTTCGACTAATACGTTTAGCCGTTCTAAACCGTGGTAGCCATAATGGCTCGCCGCAATAGCCAGGCCGATGCACAACAGCCATAGCGGCAGCGGAGAATGTTTGGGCCGGACCGGCCACAAAATGCCGGTAAACAATATTGTTGCAACGATGAAGTAGACTGGCGATTGCACATTGGCGGCCCCGGCACTCAAGACCGTCAAAGCCGCGTATGGCAGTATGAAATCAATCTCTCTAAACAGCCTGATAACGCCTGACTCCCGCTGATAAAGTGCGTTATAAGGCAATTTGGAAGCAAATTCTTCGGATGATTTACGCAACGAATAAAGCAGCGTCGCCAACGGCAGGGTTTGGGCGCTGCTGAACAATTGCGCTAATAACATAGGCGCAAACACGACCGGCAGCCACTTCAGCAGCACAAAAATGGGCCGGTCGGTGGGTTGTAAAATGTACACATCGAGCAACAGTAGTACCGCCAGCAGTGCGGATAAATCGCCGCAACGGTAAAACTGGCGTGAGCTTACTCGCCAACGCCATGCACTGTACTGACCGATAGCGATTACAAGCAACAACCCGAAAGCCGCCAGCCAGGTTTGCGATAACCACCCCCATGACAGCAGGCTGAAGCATAAAAGCAGCATATCCCGGTTCATAATGCCGCCAGCTGTTCGGCCAGATGATGGTAATCGAGCAGATAAAAATGCTCCGGCTTATACGCGCATTGTTGCCTACTCAGCGAGCCGTCATGCAGTAAAAATACCGCAACGGGCAAACCCCGAGCCGTCAATTGCCTGATAAAGTCTTGCCGGGCTTGATCCCAGTGCATCAGCACGCAAACCAAACTGCTGCACAAACCGGCTCTGGCCAATACGGCTTGCTGTAATTGGGCAAACGAGCCCTGTTCTGCGGTTTGAACCGCCGCCAGAATCTCCTGCAAATGCGCTAACTGATCGACACTGCGTCCGGCAGTAAAACAACAGGTTTGCAAACCGACAAACATTAAATCCAGCAAGGCTTCATGTTGCCGCTCGCTGGCCGCGATGGAGGCCGCCACGGATACCGCGGCTTCAAATTGCTCAACCGCTGCACCATCGGCGAAGGTGTCCAGCAATAACACGCGCCGAACAAAATATTCATCCTGATATTCTCGGACGATCGGTTTGCCGTGCTTGGCGAAGCTCTTCCAATGGATGCTGTTTAACGGATCGCCGCGTTGATAGTCACGTAGCGACATAAACTCGCGGGTGTTACCGACCGAATTTGCCTGCGCCATACCGCCGGCCTGGTATTTGCGTTTACCGGGCAGCGCTAACGGCTTGATCGGATATTGTTTGGGCAGCACCAGACAGCTTTGAGGCGCTTTCAGCACAATTAAGCGCCTGAACAAGCCCAGCAAATCCGGTTTAGCCAGATAGCTGTCGGCAAAAATAATTGTGCCGCGCCGGGTAGGAGTGAAGCTGGTTTTTACTTGTAGCGGCGTTTGCGCCAACTCAGGCAAGGCCGTCTCGGCAATCACGCCGCCGCGCCGGTAAGCCAGATAGCGCAGCCATTGCCGAAAGCTTACGCCCCGTTTCAGCCACGGCTGTTTGTCCAGTTGATAAAACTCTTTTAATTGCGCTGGGCCGGACACGGTTTCCGACAACTGTTCGCACAGCGCCAGACGGTCATAAGTCCGCGGCGTTAAATTAGTCAGTGTGACGCTGTAGCGCAGCGGCTCGCCGACCATGCCGTAACGCGGCAAGCGGCGGGTTAATGACACTTTGAGGGTATTAAACATGCTGTTTAAAAAGGCACAAAGCAGCAGCGCGAACAAAAATACAAACAACTGGTAAGTCGTGCTTTGCCGGGTGTTGACGCCAAACACGGCGGCGGCAACCATAAAGGTAATGACGAGGTGCCCGGTAAATGTAAAATGCCGCCGCATCCAGGTATTGATGCGATAAACCCTGCGATACAGACCGAGTACGCAACCTTGCCACATTGTCTAGCTCGGCATTGGGAGGTTGTCGACTATTTCCTGCATTAACTCAGTCGCTTCAATGCCGGAGAATTTGCTTTGCGAGTCCAGGTTAAGCCGATGCGCAATAACCGGGACGGCGAGTTCCTTAATAACATCCGGAGTGACAAATTCAAAACCGTCCAGCAACGCCAAAGCCTGCGCCGATTTCATCAGCGTCAACGAGGCTCTGGGACTTGCGCCCAGCTTGATTTCCGCCTTGCTGCGGGTGGCCGTGACGATAGCGACAATGTAGTGTTTCAGTTCTTCGCTGATACGCACTTGCTTCACTTGGGCTTGTAAAAATTGCATCTCATCCAGGGTGATACATGTTTTTAAAGTATCCAGAGGATGTTGCTTTCCTTGCGCGCTTAAGAGGGCGACTTCCTGGGCGGGCGAAACGTATCCCAAACTGAACCGCATCGCAAAACGGTCCAGCTGCGCTTCCGGCAATGGATAAGTGCCATGAAACTCAACCGGATTTTGAGTGGCAACCACAAAAAAAGGCGAGGGCAGCGGCCTGATTTGCCGCTCGATACTGACCTGGTTTTCCGCCATCGCTTCCAATAGCGCCGACTGGGTTCTGGGGGATGCGCGGTTAATCTCGTCAGCCAGCAGGATATGGCAAAAAACCGGTCCTTGCTCAAAACGGAAACTTTGCTGTTGCGGGTCGAAAATCGACATGCCTATGATGTCGGACGGCAGCAAATCAGGCGTAAATTGAATGCGTTGAAACTGCGCGTCGCAGGAAATTGCAAGGGTTTTAGCCAACGTGGTTTTGCCGGTTCCCGGAACATCCTCCAACAGCACATGCCCGCCGGTGCTGAACGCTGCCAGCAGCCAGTGCAAAGTGCGCTGCTGGCCCAACATCACCCGCTCTAAATTGGCATGGAGCTTTTCAAAAATGCTATGTGCTTGTGCAAAAGGCGGCGAAAGAGTAGTCATAGCGCAAAATCCTCGATAGCGGGAAGGGGCGGACGACAACTTCAAATTCAGCTCGCTGATCTGCTCAACGAACGTTGAATCTAGACCGAAACACTATAAATAAAGCCTCACTATTAATAAATGAAACAAGCATTAAGCCGTGGCAATGAGCGGTCTCTGATAAACCCTTATTTTAGTAATATTTATTTTCAATAAGATGAGGATTATCATATAAAACAGATAAATCCCATTAACCACACTATTTTCCTCAGCAGCAGATTCACTTAATAAGCCTTAAAAAACACTTTTGTCAATATTTGGGGACTTTGATGTGCTTAAATGAACCTTTATTAAAGTCAGAAACGGCGATTTCTAATGACGTCAAGGAAGCGAAAGAAAGCGCTGAGCATTGTAATTTTCAACTGGCAAGCGATCTGGAAGCCGGCAAAGCCAGGCTGATTAATGCTCTGTCACAGTTTCCCGGCACTGCGTTATGGTTGCTTCATAAATATGAAGCGAGCGCTTACGAGTCCGAGCAGACGGCCGAAGCGTCCACGGTTGTTTTAGATAAAATCAAGAGCTATTTTTTGCAGGCGAGTTTGTCTTTTTCAGGCAGAGGTTTTAATCGTAAGGCTGAAACCGATGAAAAATATCGTTTAACTGAGTCATTGCAGGACTTTCCTTTTTCGGTTGACGATCTGTTGCTGCTGTCTGAACTCATTATTTATGTTTTTACGACCCAGGAAGGTTGCGGTCAATTAGCCGGACAGAATGTCAAAAGTCATCCCGACTGGATTGCTAAACGGTTGAAAGAGTCAAATCGGCGCGGTAGGTTAAATTTGCCTGATATAATGAACGCCATGCGCGCCGGTCAATTTGATGAAAAATTTCTCTTTTTGTTCGGGGCTGATATGCAGCAATATGTGACGGACATGATTATTGCCGAACGTCTGTGGTTAAACTCAAGGCAAGCTTTAGCAGAGGCCAATTCCGGTTTGGTTTTATTCATAGCTAATCGGTACAAATGCGGTTTTTTAGACTTTGATGATTTGGTACAAGAAGGTCAAACCGGCTTATTAAAGGCGATTGATAAATTTGATCACCGTTTGGGGTTTCAATTTTCGACCTATGCGGCCTATTGGGTGAGGCAGGCAATATCCCGTGCCCTGTCTCGTAGCGAAAGAGTCGTGCGGGTGCCTTGCGAACAGGTGGCTAATATTCATAAAGTGCTGCGCGCCAAAGGTGAATTGCTCTCAAAAATGGGTAAAGAGCCTTCGATTAAAGAATTAGCCGAATACTCAAAAATACCTGACGACCAGATAAATGCTATTTTATGCACTTCCCAAACGGCAGTGTCATTGGAAAACTTAGATGACGATGAGGATTCATTAGCGCCGATTGATTTTTTAGAACAGCAGGTTTTTGCTCACCCGTTTAAAAAAATAGAGCAATCAGATCTTAAAGACTGGATCGGCAATGCGATTAAAGTCCTTGATCCACGAGAATTAAAGGTGATTTGTTGCCACTTTGGCGTTAATACCGATAATGAAATGACATTGCAGGAAATTGGTGCAGAACTTAACTTAACCCGGGAACGGGTTAGACAGATTCAGGTTAAGGCGCTCAATAAAATGAAACTTAGCTATGGTAACCAATTAATGAGCTTTTTATGAGTCATGCTCATTAATATACGAGGTCGCGCCGGTTCCCTACCGATTGCGGCCCTTTTGCCAGCCATGGCAGTCGTAACCAGGAGAAACACATGAAGAAATATTTGTTTAATATTTTGATTTTTGGCGTCGTTATTGTCGGAGGATATTTAATCTACGACCGCGTCCGCTCTACGCCACCGGCAATTGATACCCTGGCTTATTCGGACTTTATCGGCAAGGTAAAACATGGACAGGTTGAGCGCGTGGAAGTGTCCGGTCAGCAGCTTGGTGTGCGAACTTCCGACGGGCAAAACTACCTGACCTTTAATCCCGGCGATGGGCATTTAATTGACGATCTGTTAAGTGCGGGCGTTCAGATAAGAACAGTTCCACCCGAGCAGGAAACATTACTGATGAGAATCTTCATCTCCTGGTTTCCGATGCTGTTGATGATCGTTGTGCTGCTCATTTACATGCGCAGAGTGCAAGGCGGCATGGGCGGCGGCGCTTTTGGCAAGAGCAAGGCCAAAATGCTTGAAGAAGACAAAATGACCGTGACTTTTAGCGATGTGGCCGGTTGCGAAGAAGCCAAAGAGGACGTGGCCGAGCTGGTCGATTTTTTGGCCGATCCACAAAAGTTCCAGCGGCTTGGCGGACAAATACCTCGTGGTATTTTAATGGTCGGTCCGCCGGGCACAGGTAAAACCCTGATTGCCAAAGCCATTGCAGGTGAAGCGGGCGTCAAGTTTTTTACCATTTCCGGTTCGGATTTTGTCGAAATGTTTGTCGGCGTCGGTGCGTCGAGAGTCAGGGATATGTTTGCCCAGGCTAAAGAACACGCGCCTTGCATTATCTTCATTGACGAGATCGATGCGGTCGGTCGCCAGCGCGGCGGCCCCGGCATGGGCGGCGGCAA
>Ga0208628_1000997_pt1 | contig 11106 bp, 10 predicted proteins | sample LakWasMet16_LOW5_2_FD_183864 | JGI IMG/M metagenome (GOLD analysis project Ga0208628, IMG submission 183864) | Freshwater sediment methanotrophic microbial communities from Lake Washington under simulated oxygen tension - Sediment Metagenome... | ecosystem: Environmental > Aquatic > Freshwater >... | reverse complement strand
CGCGATAACGGCGCGATCATCCACTTCGCGCAAGACCACCGGCACTTCTTTCAGGCCGGCGATTTGCGATGCGCGCCAGCGGCGTTCACCGGCGATGATTTCGTACTGGTCTTTTTTCAGCAGGCGTACGACGATCGGCTGGATTAAACCCTGGGCACGGATCGAATCGGCAAGCTCTTCCAGGCGCGCTGGGTCCATGCCGGTACGGGGTTGGTAGCGACCGGGTTGCAGTTTTTCGACGGCAATATTGAGCAGGCCATCGCCTGCCAATTCGGTTTCGGTTGCTGCTGCCAGGCTTTTACTGCCGCCGCCGAGCAAACTGCTCAAGCCGCGTCCCAATGCCGGTTTCTTCGTCGCCATGCTGATTCCTTACTTCTTTTTTTCGCGACGAATAATTTCGCCAGCCAAACCCATATACGCTACGCCGCCGCGTGATGCCTTGTCATAACCCACGATGCTTTGGCCGTGACTCGGCGCTTCCGCCAGACGGACATTGCGCGGGATGATCGAACGGAAAACCTTGTCGCCAAAATGCTTGGTCAGTTCGCCCGATACGGCATTCGCCAGATTGTTGCGGACATCGAACATCGTGCGGACTACGCCGATGATTTCCAGTGACGGATTCAATTTCGCCTTCAGTGCATCAATGGTATTGATCAATGCCGACAGGCCTTCCAGCGCAAAGTATTCGCATTGCATCGGCACGATGATGCCGTCGGCGGCCGCCAGGGCGTTCAGTGTCAGAAGTGACAGCGAGGGGGGGCAATCGATCAGAATGTAGTGATAGTTCTCGCGCACGGTCTCAAGCGCGACCTTCAGCCGCTGCTGGCGATCCGGCAAATCCATCAATTCGATCTCGGCCGCGGTCAAATCGATATTGCAGGGCAGCAGGTCGTAGCCTTCGGCGGCTTTGATGATTGCGGACTGGCACTCGCACTCGCCCATGATCACTTCGGTGATCGAATGTTCGAGTTCGCGTTTGTCGATGCCGGAGGCCATCGTGGCATTGCCCTGCGGATCGAGATCCACCAGCAATACCTTGCGCGGCGTTTGTGCGAGCGCCGCCGCTAAATTGACCGCTGTCGTGGTTTTACCCACGCCGCCTTTTTGATTGGCAATCGCAATTATCTGAGCCATGCGTTGGAAACCCTTAATTAATCGTGACGCTTTTGTTTATCAATTATGCGGGTTTGCCGGGTTTGAAGCGACTATTACCAGATGCCTTTCCCCTGCCAGGCCCGGGACCTGCAGTCGATGCGAGGCCATAAATTGCCAGCCAGCCGGTAATTCCGCGATTTCATCCTCGGGCTGTACGCCTTTCATGGCAAGCAATTGTCCGCCCGGCTTCAGTAAATGGCCGCCCACTTCAATGATGCCAGCCAAACGGTCAAGCGCCCGTGCAGTGAGCAGGTCGTATTGACCCGATTCGGGTACGGCTTCCGCGCGCGATTCGATAACGCGCGCATTTTTAAGCCCCAGACTCCGCACAGCCTCTCGCAGGAAGCGACACTTTTTACCATTGCTTTCAACCAGACTGACCTGTAGCTCGGGTTTTGCCAGCGCCAGCGGGATGCCGGGCAATCCCGGTCCGGTGCCAAGATCGGCCAGATTGCCGCGTTCAACAAAGCGGTGCATGGCGAGGGAATCGAGCACATGCTTGATCAGCATCTCATGGACATCGCGCACGGCGGTCAGGTTATAAGCCTTGTTCCATTTGTCGAGTAGTGCCAGGTAATCCAGCAATTTTTCGGCGAGGGTGTCGCTATCGAGACCAAACGCGGCCAGGCCGGCATTTAATTCGGGGCGGAGATGTTCGAGTGTGTGCATGGCGATATTGTAATCCGTAGGAGGGCCCTTGGGCCCGTGAGAATCCACTAAGATTCACATGTGGACTCCTGAGTCCGATATGCATTCGGGCCCAAGGGCCCTCACACGGGTGAAGAAAATCATGAGCAAGATTTTATTGACCGGCGCTACCGGTTTTTTGGGTCAGCATCTCCAGCGCGAGCTCATTGCAGCCGGCCATCAGGTCAAGGCCATGTCACGCTCCGAACAGGCCGACCACTTGCTGGCATTGCAAGGCGCAGAGCCGGTGCGTGCAGAAATGACCGACGCGGATTCTCTGATGCGTGCCGTGAATGGCGTCGATGCCATTTTCCATACAGCGGCCGATACCAATACCTGGCGAGTCAACAATGCTGCGCAAACCGAGACCAATGTCGGCGGCATTGGCAATCTGATTGCCGCCGCAAAAGCCAATGGCGTTAAAAAGATTCTGCACACTTCCAGCGTGTCGGCATATTCTCATCTCGCCCACGGCGTGTTGCGCGAAGACGTGACACAGCGGGGCGGTGAGAGCTGGATCAATTACGAGCGCACGAAATTTCTGGCTGAACAAGAAGTGCGGAACTCCGGCCTGGATTTCATCATCTTTCAGCCCTCGCATATTCTCGGTCCCGGCGATAAACAGAATTGGTCACGCTTGATTCGCCTGATCGATCAAAACAAGTTGCCGGGGGCGCCTCCGGGCTCGGGTGCTTTCGCCGATGTGCGTGAAATCGCGAAAGCGCAGGTGCGTGCTTTTGATCTGGGCAAATTCGGTGAAAGTTATCTGCTCGGCGGACAGCACGCCAGTTTTCTGGAATTGATTAATCAAGTCGGCGTCAAACTCAATCGCAAGACACCGAAAAAACCGATACCTGCCTTTGCGCTGCGACTATTTGCCCAGTTGAAATACGGCGTATCACTGATTACCCGGGTGGCACCGGATATTACGCCTGAATCGGCAATGTTCACGATTCACGATTTAAAGGTGGATTCTGGAAAAGCCAAACGCGAGCTTGGGTACATCGAAACCGATCTCGATGCCTTGCTGGATGACACGATTGCGTGGTTGCGGGCGGAGAAGATGATTCGCTGATATCTATCCGGCCATATAGTGCTTTTAAAGCTCGATGGCGGCATACGAACGCTGCACGCCAAGATGCCGTTACAAATAAATATCCGGCTTGCTGATTTCCATGGCGCGATCCGGTTTTGCGAGCACGGAGAAACCAAAACCTTCATAAAGCCTATGGGCATCGGCCGTCATCAGCATCCATCGGCGCAGGCCTTGCAGTTCCAGATGCGATTGCACGCTTCGCATCAGTTTTTTAGAGATGCCAAGTCCCCGAAATTCCGGCAAGACAAAAACATCGGCCAGATAGGCAAACGTGGCGGCATCGGTAACCACGCGGGCAAAACCGACTTGCTTGTCCTCGAGGAAGGCGGAAAAGCAGTACGAATTGTCGATGGCCTTTTTCACGACGGCACGCGGAATATTCTTCGACCAATAAGCTTCTTGTGAAAGAAATGCGTGTACGACATCCAGATTAACTTCGGCGCGATCAGTGGAAATTCGAATTTCCATATTTTTTAATCATTCCTGTCGGGAAGGTTCGTCATCCCCGAACGCTCTTGTCGGGGACCCAGTGACTTCATGCATCAGAGCAACGGCGCTGGGTACCCGCTTGCGCGGGGAAGACGATGGTTTTATATGGGCACGTGATGTAAGTATTCGTGCCTGATCATCGTTGTCACAGGAATTAACCATTCAAATACTCCGGCAACCAGGTCGCGAGTTCCGGCCAGACCATCACCAGTGTCAGCATCAGAATTTGCAGGCAGATAAACGGAATGACGCCACGATAGATATCCATGGTTTTCACTTCCGGTGGTGCAACGCCGCGTAAATAAAACAGGGCAAAACCAAACGGCGGCGTCAGGAAAGAGGTTTGCAGATTGATCGCCATGATGACGCCCAGCCAAATCGGGTCGATACCCATGGCCAGCAATACCGGCGCCACGATCGGAACGACGACAAATACGATTTCGATAAAATCAATGACGAAGCCGAGCAGAAACATTACCAGCATCACGATGAACAATGCACCCCATTTGCCGCCAGGCACATTGCTCAATAAATGATGCACCAAATCGTCGCCGCCGTATCCGCGAAATACCAGCGAGAACAGCGCCGCACCTATCAGAATGGCAAATACCATACCAGTGACTTTGGCGGTTTCCTGCGAGACCTGTTTGAATTTTTGCCAACTGAGTTGCTTGCCGATCAGGGCAAACACCATGGCACCGACAGCGCCTACGGCGGCCGCTTCGGTCGGTGTGGCAATGCCGAACAGGATTGAACCCAGTACTGCCAGAATCAAGCCCAGTGCCGGAATAATCGCGCGGCATAATTCCCAGACCGAACGCTTTGTGGTTTCTTTCATCGCCGGTGCGCGCAATGGTTCACGCCAAGCCACCCAGAGCACGTAGATCAAATACAAGGCCACCAGGCCCAGGCCCGGGATGATGGCGCCGACAAACAAATCGCCAACCGATACCGTGTCCGGCGAAAAATTGCCGAGTTTCAATTGCGCTTGTTGATAGGCATTGCCCAGTTGATCGCCAAGCAAGACCAGAATCAATGAAGGCGGAATGATTTGCCCCAGCGTTCCGGAAGCACAAATCGCACCGGTGGCAAGTTTTGGGTCATAACCGTGGCGCAACATGGTCGGCAGGGAAATCAAACCCATGGCGACAACGGTTGCACCGACGATACCGGTGGAGGCGGCAAGAATCGCACCGACAATAATGACGGCAACGACAAGCCCACCGCGGATTTGGCCGAAAAGTGATGCAATCGCTTCCAGTAAATTTTCGGCGATACGCGATTTTTCGAGCATGATCCCCATGAACACGAAAAGCGGAACCGCCATCAGCGTGGTGTTGGTAATCGTGCCGAAAATCCGGTTCGGAAATGCTTCGAGAAAGCTGGGGTCGAAATTGCCCAGCGCCATGCCTGTGGCGGCGGCCAGCAGGGCGACACCGCCAAGCACGAAAGCGACCGGAAAGCCGCTCGACAAACCTGCCAACAAGCCCAGCATGAGCAGAACCAGCATGATGATGTGCTGCGTTTCCATGCTCATGCGTTTGTTTCGCTTTTAAAAACATGCCATGAGCGAATGGCATTGGCGAGCGCTTGAAAAATCAACAGAACCGCAGACAGCGGAATCAGGGTTTTTATCAGGAACCAGCCAGGCAGGCCGCCGGAATTCGACCCTTCGTTCTGGGACCAGCTGACGGCGACATAATCGAAACTGATCCAGCACCAAAAAATAGCGAGTGGCAATAAAAAAATGACAATGCCGATGATTTCCATCAGGGCCTGTTTTCGTTTTGACCAGCGTTGCGAAAAAATATCGACGCGAACGTGGCTGTTGTGTTTCAAGCCATAGCAAAGCGCCAGTAAAAAAGCGGTGCCATGCAGCCACTGCGTGAGTTCCTGCGAAGCAATGGAGCCGATACCGAAACTGTAACGTGCCACGACCAGGGCAAACATCAACGCGACCAATAATACACAGCAGATAGCTGCAATATTGCCGGCGAACTCGGTGATGGCGTCGGCGCTGCGAATAAGGAATTTCATGCGGAGTGATCGAAGTCGACGGGAAAGTCGAGAAAGCGCTTGTTCATGGATTGGATGTTATCGGAAGAATGCACATCCGGGCCGCGTGAGCGAATGTCCGGATGTGCGTGGTAGATCGTGGATGAGCAACAATTCCGCAAGCCGGCTTGTTTACCAGGTGGCAATGATCCAGCTAACCGGCACGACACCACCGGCGGCTTCCGCATCGGCACGATCCAATCGGCCATCGCCGTTGTTGTCCATAATGTAGTAAGGCTTGCCGCGGGTTGGAGTGACTTTAACCATCCTGACAATGCCGCCTTCGCGGTATTCCTCGACCACATCGCCATTGTCGCGGGTGCGAATGCTGACGCTGGGACCATTTGCCTCGCTTTCCTTGGCCGGTACTTTTTCCGGAATTGGTGCGTCTTCTGCCTTGGCCTTGGGTGCTTCTTTTTTGGCCGGTTCGGCTGCGTTGCCCGCAGTGACGAAACCCAGCGAAGCAAGCGTTAATAATGTGCCGAAAATGATTTTCATGGCTTTTCCTTGAGTAATACAGTGAACCCCTGCCCACAGCATCGCAAAGTTCAGCGGGGCACTCAAGCGGCGTAGAATAGCGGCTCGGTTAATTGTGAGGCACGCCATGTCCCGCCTGGTTCTGATTGATGGTTCATCTTATTTGTATCGTGCCTTTCATGCGCTTCCTCCGCTAACGGCGCCCGACGGCACGCCGACAGGGGCCTTGCACGGCATTGTGAGCATGCTTCGGGCAACCTTGAAAGAAAAACCGGATTTTGCCGCATTCGTCATGGATGCCTCAGGCCCGACTTTTCGCGACGATTTGTATGCCCAGTACAAGGCCAACCGGCCGCCCATGCCCGATGATTTGCGTGCGCAAGTCGAACCCATGATGCAGATCGTCGAGGCACTCGGTTTTCCGATACTGCGCGTGAGTGGTGTTGAAGCCGACGACGTGATCGGCACTCTGGCAGTCCAGGCCCATGAAAAAAATATCGATGTCGTCATTTCCACCAGCGACAAGGATTTTGCCCAGCTGGTGCGTCCCGGCATCAAGCTCAGCAATACGATGAGCGGCAGTGTGCTCGACACTAGCGAAGCAGTGATGGAAAAATTCGGCGTGCGTCCGGAGCAAATCATCGACTATCTGGCCTTGATGGGCGACAGTGTCGACAATGTTCCGGGCATCGATAAATGCGGGCCCAAAACCGCAGCGAAGTGGCTGGCGGAATATTCGACACTGGAAAATCTGGTCGCCAATGCCGACAAGATCACCGGAAAAATTGGCGATAATTTACGCGCGGCTTTATCTCGCCTGCCGCTAAACCAGCAGCTGGTAACGATCAAGACCGATGTGGCGCTCGATCTGGCCCCCGATGAATTGGTTCTGCGCGAAAAGCATCTCGATGAATTGAAGGCCCTGTATAAGCGCTACGGTTTTAATTCGGCCCTGAGAGAACTCGAAGGTGGCGGTGCCGTCACCTCTTCGGGGTCAAAGCCAGGCTCGGAGCCGACGAGAACAGCATCCTTGTTCGAGACGCCGGATGCAGCTTATTCGGTGAAAGGCTGTTATGAATGCGTCACGTCGGCCGAGCAATTGGCGGTCTGGGTCGAAAAACTCGAAGCATCGAGCCTGTTTTGTTTCGACACCGAAACCGATGCGCTCGACTCGATGCAGGCCGGTCTGGTCGGCATCAGTTTGTGCGTCGATACCGGTCATGCCGCCTACATACCGGTGGCGCACCGTTATCCGGGAGTGCCATCGCAATTGTCCTGGGAAGTCGTTTCGGCCGCCTTGAAACCGCTGTTGGAAAACGCCGCGATTCATAAAGTCGGCCAGCACGGAAAATACGATTTGCACGTGCTGCGTCGGCACGGGATCAACGTGCTGGGATATACCGAAGACACGATGCTGGAAAGTTTCGTGTTCAATGCAGGCATTTCCCGTCACGATATGGATACGCTGGCGCAGAAATATCTTGGCTACACCACAATTAAATTCGAGGATGTATGCGGCAAAGGCGCAAAGCAAATTTCTTTCGCCGACGTGGATCTGGAACATGCCACCGACTACGCCGCCGAAGATGCCGATATTACTTTGCGATTGCACCGGGTACTGTCTGCAAAGTTGAAGGCGACGCCAAGTCTCGAAAAAGTCTATCGCGATATCGAGATGCCGCTGGTACCGGTTCTGACGAGGATGGAAGCCAACGGCATCCTGATCGATGCAGTCGAATTGAAACGCCAGAGTGCGGATCTCTCGCAGCGCATGCACGCTACCCAGCAACGGGCTTACGAAATCGCCAACCGCAGCTTCAATCTCGATTCGCCAAAGCAGGTTGGCGCCTTGCTGTTTGAGGAATTGAAACTTCCTGCCCTGGTCAAAACGCCTACCGGTGCGCCTTCCACCAATGAAGAAGCACTCGAAGCCATTGCCGACCAGCACGAATTGCCGCGCCTGATTCTGGATTATCGCGGCATGGCGAAACTGCGCAGTACCTATACCGAAAAATTGCCGGAAATGATCAACCCGGTCACCGGAAGGGTGCATACCAGCTATCACCAAGCCGGTGCTGCGACGGGCCGGCTGTCGTCAAACGATCCGAACCTGCAAAACATTCCGATTCGCAGTGAAGATGGTCGCCGCATTCGCAAGGCATTTATTGCCCCGCCCGGGCGGGTATTGGTTGCCTGCGATTATTCGCAAATCGAATTACGCATCATGGCGCATCTGTCCGAAGACCCAGGACTTGTGAATGCCTTTGCCAGTGGCATCGACGTGCACAAGGCAACGGCGGCTGAAGTTTTCGGAGTTCCGGTGGCTGACGTGTCGGGCGACCAACGCCGAGCCGCCAAGGCGATTAATTTCGGTTTGATGTATGGGATGAGTGCTTTTGGTTTGGCGAAACAACTTGGCATAGGCCGCGGCGAGGCGCAGGACTATATCGCGCTTTATTTCGCGCGCTACCCCGGCGTGCGGGAATTCATGGATCGCATTCGTGCGAAGGCACGCGAAGACGGTTTCGTGGAAACCGTTTTTGGCCGCCGTCTTTATCTGCAGGAAATCCAGTCGCGAAATCAGGCGCAACGTGCCGGCGCCGAACGCGCAGCCATTAATGCACCGATGCAGGGAACGGCAGCCGACATCATCAAGCGCGCCATGATTTCCGTCGATGCATGGATTCAGCAACATTCCGACAAAGCGCTTTTATTGCTGCAGGTACACGATGAATTGGTACTTGAATGCGATCAGGATTTCATGCCAACGCTGATCACCGAGGTGAAGGCGAAAATGGAGGCTGCGGCTGAACTTAGAGTGCCACTGATTGTCGATGTAGGGTCAGGCAAAAACTGGGATGAGGCGCACTAACAAAAGAACAAACGCATTGGCGTTTTTATCTTATTGATTTTAATGCAGTTTTTTTGGTGTGAATATTGGCTGAACGGTTTGTATATTCAACAACGATATTCACGAACTTTACATGCCCCAAGGTGTCTCATATACGCAACGGACGCAATGTCCGTTGTGGATCACTCCCTCCCCTGAGTAGATCCTGGAATCCGGATTTCCCCATCCGGCTTCCGAAACCCTAGCCCCGCATGCTTCCCCTGGCATGTGGGGTTTTTTTTATGCTCAGACGCCAGTCTTGGTGTTTAAAGTATTCAATCGGATTCAAGGATCCTTACTCCGTCAACCAGTCACGCGCTTTCAGGTATTCCTGCAGTTTTGCTTCGGCGCTGCCGGGTTCGGGACTGTACTGGTACTCAAAGCGCACGCGCGGGGGCAGGCTCATCAAAATACTTTCGGTTCGACCACCGCTTTGCAAGCCGAACAATGTGCCTCGATCCCATACCAGATTGAACTCGACATAGCGGCCACGGCGATAAAGCTGAAACTCGCGTTCACGTTCGCCATAGGGCGTACTTTTTCTTTTTTCGACAATTGGCAAATACGCTTCCAGAAAACCGTTGCCCACTGCTTTCTGATAGGCGAAACAGGTGTCGAAATCCGGTGCATTCAAATCGTCGAAAAATAATCCGCCGACGCCGCGCGCTTCCTGCCGGTGCTTCAAATAAAAATACTGGTCGCACCATTGCTTGTGTTTCGCATAGCGGTCTTCGCCGAAAGGCTCGCAAACTTTTTTGGCTATTTGGTGCCAATGCAGCACATCTTCGTCAAACGGGTAAAACGGTGTCAGGTCGAAGCCGCCGCCAAACCACCAGATAGGATCGCCCTTTTGCGGTTGTGCCTCGAAATAGCGGACATTGGCATGTGCGGTTGGCAGGTAGGGATTGCGTGGATGAATCACCAGCGATACACCGACTGCCCGCCACGGCGCGCCCGCAAGTTCTGGGCGGTGCGCGGTAGCCGAAGGCGGTAGCGTATTGCCGGAAACATCCGAAAAACCGACGCCGGCCTGTTCGAACACGCCACCTTCTTTCATGACCCGAGAGCGACCGCCACCGCCTTCGGCACGTTGCCAGCGTTCTTCTTGAAATGTCTGTTCGCCATCGCTTGTTTCGAGCGCGGCGCAAATGCGATCTTGCAGATCGAGCAAATAGGATTGGACTGCAGTGACGTTTGACATGGGAACCTCGTGTTTCCCCTATGATAACGGCTCAAGGCATCGTTATAATAATGGTCAACCATGATCACGACCCAGCTTCCAGCCCGCATCAAAGTCAGTCATCTTGACAATCCTCAAGCGGCGTTCCAGTTCGATTTTTCCGATGGTCCGCATGCCGCCAATCGAATAGCCTGCGAATTCCTGTCTGGAACCGGCGATCTGGAATCCTGGCAGCTTCTCGATGAGGGACGATATCGATTCGTGGTAATCGATATTCCAGAAGCCGGGCTAGGGATAGAACAAGCCGCCGCCAAGGCCTATCGTGATTTGCTCGAACAGGTAAGGCCGTCGAACCATCCTTATCTGCTCAGAATCTGGAACTACATTTCCGCCATCAATCAGGGGCAAGGCGACAAGGAACGCTACCGCGGTTTTTGTGTTGGTCGTGCACAGTCGGTCGATAGTCAATTCAACACGCCGCCGCCGGCAGCGACGACTATCGGCAATGCTGGCAGCAGCGAAACTCCGGATTTTCACCTCCAGCTGATCGCATTGTGTTCCAGCGAAGTGGCGCGCACGCTGGAAAACCCGAGACAAACGCCGGCCTGGCGTTATCCGCGCGAATATGGTCCTGTCCCGCCGGGTTTTTCGCGGGGCATTATTCTCGATGAGGATACCGATACGCCCCGCCTGTTGGCATCGGGAACTGCGAGCATTGTCGGCCACGTATCGCAACATATCGGTGAAGTCGCGGGCCAGCTAAGCGAAAGCCTCGCCAATCTTGAAGCCCTGCTGGCCGAAGGCAGCAAGCAATCGGGGCGGGATTTTTATTTGGGCGACTGCGAGGCTTTGCGTGTCTATTTGCGCAAACCCGAAGATCTGCCGGTGGCCGAATCGATCATTACCGCCGCCGGAATTGATCGCGACCGGGTACTTTACCTGCACGGCGACATTTGCCGGCGTGAACTGGATGTCGAGCTGGAAGGCGTTTTCGTCGCGGCTTGATTGTGTCGGGACGATTCATGAATCTTCCCGACAGAACACACCAATGTTCAATCCATCGTGCCCGCGTAC
>Ga0208628_1000990_pt1 | contig 11164 bp, 9 predicted proteins | sample LakWasMet16_LOW5_2_FD_183864 | JGI IMG/M metagenome (GOLD analysis project Ga0208628, IMG submission 183864) | Freshwater sediment methanotrophic microbial communities from Lake Washington under simulated oxygen tension - Sediment Metagenome... | ecosystem: Environmental > Aquatic > Freshwater >... | reverse complement strand
GACCAGCGAATTGGCAGGATAGGTATAGGCTGTTCCAGGCGAAGCGCAATTCATCGGATTTCTGAAACCAAGGCCCGGACTGCCTGCACAATTGCCTGTAGCGCCCGCCGAAGCCGAATGACTGATAGTGCTACCGGCAACGCTTGTTGCTGAAAAAATCGCCGCTTGGCGAAAATCGCAGGCCATCACGAGGTCGCCGGCCAAAATCGCGGTTGGCGGTGTATTCAATGTAAAGGTGGGGCTGGCATGCGAAGAAACCGTGTAGACATTGGCACTGCCCGATTTGATTTCTATCGCGTCGGTGCCGGCAACATCATCTGTACCCGGCATGGCTCCATTTTCGTAGCCAAAAACAGGGCTGGTCCAGTTACTCCACCAGCTCGCTGCGGGAGTATTCAACACATTGGCCACCAGCAGCCGTTTCGCGCATGGCGTGCCGCCTGCTTCCCGCACGTCCCGGGACATGAGTTCATAGGCGTTGCGGGCATTTTCCTGCACACGGCCCAGATTTTCCGCAGTGAGATAGGTTTGTCGATTCGAGATGAATATGCCAAGAGTCGCCCCCACGACTACAATGCCCAAGGCAACCGCGATCAGCAACTCGACCAAACTGAAACCGGAATCAATTGATTTAAGCATTTTCATATGCGGCTCACCGTGGTCATTGTTTGAGTCGCCGAGCCCCCGGTACCGCGCGTGTCATTCCATCGAACATCGACCGTACATACGTTCGATGCACAGGTAACTCTTCCGCAGGCATCGCTGCTGACTGTGTTTTTCATTGAGTTGATCCAGGCTGCCATATCGGTGTTGACCAATGCCCCACCGGTGGGAGCCGCACAAGTCCAGCCAACGTTGTAGGCATTTGCACGCGCTTGCGTCAGATTGGCACGCATTGCATCCATCACGGCGTATGTCTGAACCACTGCCTGTGTTCTTTCCATGCCGCTTTGGGTATTGCGCAACGCCGTCGCCTGCATTGCGGCTATACCCAGCAGACCGATGGACAAGATAAGGACCGATACCATCACTTCAATCAGGCTGGTACCTTTGCTTAGACGTCGTGTATTACTGAATGAACCAAGCTTCATTATTTTGTACTCCATAACTTAACTATTCGCAGGCGCTGCACAGGCACCTGCGGCATTTGTTTTGCTGACGACCATTCTGCTGCCGGAAGCAATCGATACATCACGCGCATTTTCCGCCGGCGATGTTGTCACGATGCATACCCTCAGTTGCGCTACCAGCAAACCATTGGCGGCCGTTCGCGCCAAGCCATCGGGTCTGAATACAATACTTTGCGAGGCGCCCGAAACCGCGACACTTGGTACCACCACAATCGGATTGGTCGATACCGCGACCCTCAATACCGTCTCGCCGGCATCGCGTGCGCCATTTCTTGCATTCGCCGGAGTTGCACCGCCATCGTCGACAAATGCAATCCAGCCGTCCCAGTTGCCGGCCGCTGTATTGCAGGTTGCCGTCGCTCCGGATTCCGGATTGGTGCTGCGGCAAAGCACGACTCGAGCATTTCTTCGAATCGCTTCCATTCTGGCTACTTGCATGGATGTCAGTAATTCATTGGAAGTACCGGACAACCGATTGACGTTCGAAATGGCCTCGAAACTCGGCACCGCAAGCATTACCAGAATGCCCAGCAAGGCCAGCGTGATCATCAGCTCGAGGAGCGTAAATCCTTTGGCTATCAGGTTTGCGTTGGGCGTGGCATTGGTACTCGTAGGCATTTTAGCGTTCCTGTTTACGACAAGTGGAGCATATTCCTGCTTGCTCGCCAGTGTAAGACTGAAGCCGATAAGCGGACTTATGCCATGGGTCAGCGGTGCCGGCCGAGTGAAGCGCCAAGAAGAGAGACTGGGTTAGACTCATAGGCCTGCAACCTGACCCGCCCCCAATGGCTACAACCCACTCAAACAGCCCGCTCGATACATTATGGCAAGCTCAAAGCATGTTGTCGGCTGTTTTTATCGGCGAAGCCGTCGCGGCTTTGTTGGCGTTGGCACCAGGATTTGTGGGCGACCGATGGGTCTATTTCGGGCTTGCGTCCCTGTTAGTCCAGTGGATCATTTTACTGACGATGGGCTTGCTGTTCATCTTCCGCAAGCGATTGGCGCGACTGAAACCGCTGAGGGTATCGTGGATTGCATTGGGCACATTAGTGACATCCAGCGGAATGGTGGCCTGCGGCGCCTGGTATTTGATGGAGTTGGGCCTGACCCGCCCCGATGTGAGCCTGCCGATGTTTTTGATCAAAATCATTGCGATCGCCATGCTGGTAGGCATGCTAAGTCTCGCGGCATTCCAGAATCACTGGCTGGCTCGACAATTCGCGGTGCGGGTAAAACAGGCCGAACTCGAAGCATTGACCGCGCGCATTCGTCCCCATTTTTTATTCAACACCTTGAATGCCGGTGCTTCTTTGATACACGCCAGACCGGAAGAAGCCGAACGCCTGCTGCTGAATCTGGCGGATTTGTTCAGAGCGGCTTTATCGGGCCAACAAGAAATCAGCCTCGCTGATGAATTGGCGTTGGCAAAAGGCTACGTGGAAATCGAAACGCTGCGCTTTGCCGACCGCCTGAACATTCACTGGGACCTGCCTTCGCCCTTGCCCGATATCATGGTGCCATCACTTTCGATTCAACCATTGATAGAAAACGCCATCAAGCACGGCATGGAACCCTCATCAACCAGGGTTAATGTAGAAATCATCATCAAACTCGAATCTGGCATGGTCAGGATTTCGGTATTGAACGATATGCCGAAAAACAAACCGACCGTTGCCACAGGGCATCAGGTCGGTCTTTTGTCATCACGCGAACGAATCCGCGCATTAAGCCAAGGCCGGGCCGAGCTTGATACGCGCATCGAGAATAATCGCTTCATCGCCGTCATCAGCCTGCCGACCGACGATCAGGATTAATCGCTGACGACGCGATAACAGGGCTTGTATTCACCGCTCATTTTCATTCTTCGCTGGGCAACGAAAGCCTGCAGCAAACCGTCAAGCGCTTTCATGATCACCAGGTCGCCGTTAATCTGGAACGGGCCGAATTTTTCGATATTGCGCATGCCGTCTTCTTTTACGTTGCCGGCAACAATGCCGGAAAACGCACGACGTAAATCGGCCGCCAGCAAATGTACCGGCTGGTCGTGATGCAAATTCAAACCCGCCATTGCGGCGTGATCGGGCACGAATGGCTGCTGGAATTCAAACGGAATATGCAAGGACCAATTGAAGAAAAATGCGTCTTTTTCGGCAATACGCTGCTCGCGCACTTTTTTCATGCCGAGTGCCATTTGCCTTGCAACTTCCGGCGGATTGTCGACGATGATCTTGTAACGCGACGTGGCGACTTCGCCAAGACTCAAACGCAGAAACTGGTCGATCTGTTCAAAATAGGCCGCAGCGGATTTCGGCCCGGTGAATATAAGCGGGAACGGCATGTCGACATTATCTGGGTGCAATAAAATGCCGAGCAGATACAGAATTTCTTCCGCAGTACCGACGCCACCCGGAAACACGATGATGCCGTGACCGACACGCACGAAAGCTTCGAGGCGCTTTTCGATATCGGGCATGATAACCAGATGATTTACGATCGGATTCGGTGATTCGGCCGCGATGATTCCCGGCTCGGTAATTCCGATATAACGATTATTGCTTCTGCGTTGTTTTGCATGCGCGATGGTCGCGCCTTTCATCGGCCCCTTCATCGCACCCGGACCGCAACCGGTACAAATATCGAGGCGACGCAAACCAAGTTCATAACCGACGGCCTTGGTGTAAACATATTCTTCACGGCCGATCGAATGGCCGCCCCAGCAGACGATCAGGTTCGGGTCTTGGTACGGGCGCATCACGCGCGCATTCCGCAAAATTTCAAATACCGCTCCGGTCATGCCGTCGCTGGTCGCCAAGTCAAATTTCTTTCCTTCGCTGATTTCGGTAGCGACATAGGCAATATCGCGCACGACCGAAAATAAAAGTTCGGCGACGCCGCGAATCAATTCGCCATCGACAAACGCCGTGGCCGGCGCATTCTGCAATGCGATCTTGATGCCGCGGGCCTGCTGTAAAACCTGGATGTCGAAATCCGGATATTTCAGTTGCGCTGCGCGCGGATCGTCCGAATCGCTACCCGTGGTCAATACCGCCAAAGCGCATTTGCGCAGCAAATCATGCAGGCCACCGCCCGATGCATCACGCAAGCGCGCGACCTCGGAACGGGACAACACATCCAAACCGCCTCTTGGTGAAATCTCGTCATTCACCGTTGCCAATTTTGCAAATTCCTCACTCATCTTCTTGTTCTCTTGTCTTCGTTTTTTAGTTGAACGAATACTCTAGCATTTTGCATGCGACTTGTTACCGATTGCCAGCTCGCTTATCCACAGGCATAAAAAAACGGCCGGGTTGCCCCGGCCGTTTCAGGTAAAGCAGAAGCGATTATCAGAACTCGTACTTCACGGTAACTTGTGCAGCCCAGGCCGATTCGCCGCGAACGTTACGGGTGTTGAAGTCTTCAACCTGTCCATTCACGCCGTAAATGTAGCGACCGCTTGAATCCAGACCTTGATAGTTGACGAAACTACGAGCCAGACCACCTTGTGACTGGAAGAAGATTTCGTCGATTTGGCCCCATTTCTTGTTGATCAAATTACCGACGTTGAGAATATCAAGCGTGATGGTGAACTTGTTGTCGCCGATGAAACCCGGCAATTCCTGACTGATACGCAAATCGAAATTGTTGGTCCAAGGTGCGAATTGCGAGTTACGCTCGACAACGCCACCGGCATACTGCGACAAGCCTTCGCGGTTGATGATGGCCCAGAACGCAGCTTCTTCATCAGCGCTGCCAACGGCACCACCCAAGTCACGGAATACCACTTCGCCGGATCCGACTGCAGTTGGGATATACAACAGGTCATTGGTAGAACCATCACCGTTGAGATCGTTGTTGTAGATCCAGCTGTAAGGCTTGCCTTTGCGGCCTTCGTAAACCAGACCGAAACGGGTCGCATAATTACCGAAGAAATTGTGTTTCCAGTTCAATTGGCCGGTGAAGCGATCTTTAACCAGATAGGCCGAGTTCGCTGCCACTTCTTCGTTTGCATTGAATACGGAAACCGACTGCCAGCTCGAATTGGATACCGAGGAAGACAGGCTGCTCACTTCTTCAGCCGTTGTGTACGAGTAAGCCAGACCCCAATTCCATTCTTCGAAGAACTTGCCGCTCAAGCTGACGGTAAGGTTGTCACCGCCGCCTTTGCCGGTGCGTTCCGCAAGCAATACGTTTGCGAAACTGGCATTACTGAGTGCACGAGTGAGCGATTGACCCGCTGGAACCGCGCAAGCACCCGAAGTAATAGCTGCGCCGGTGGTGTTCCAGCAAGCGCCATTGTAGCCGGATGGACGATAGTACAAATCACGACCGTCTGTGCCCTGGCGCGTTGCCAGACCCAGGTTCAGGTTTTTGTAGTAGATGGAGTCCTGGACTTCCGTGTGGATGTATTCAACGGAAAAAGTTGCGCCGTTGAAGAAAGGCAGTTCGTGTTCAAACGCCAGGTTGGCTTTCCATACCGAAGGTTGTTCCAGATCGTTCGACAGGAAGTCGACGTTGGCTGCACCCACCGTGCCTACCGGCAATGGCGGCTGGGTGGTTGGCTGGGCATTTGGATCCGGATTAAACAAACCACCCGTGGTAGGGCAAGAACCAAAACCGGTGATGCCGCAACCAATCACGCGGGTTGCAATACCGTTGTTGGAGTAAGGGTTGGACAACCAGACGCTGGCAGCCGCGCCTTCGAACAAGCCAAGACCGCCGCGGATTTGCGTCGGACGTTCGCTGTCAAAGGTGTAGTTGAATCCAACGCGAGGTTGGAACAGGGTATTGCCATCGAGCGTAACGTCGTTGCGACGGGCAAAACCACCGGTTGCACGAACAGTCGTACCATTTTGCGGATTCGTGGATCCGTTTAAGCTTCCGTTCGTGATCGCCGCCGCTGCATTGGCATTGAACAAAGGACTGACGTTCATTTGTTTTTGGTCAAAGCGAACACCGAAGTTTACCGTCAGCTTGTCATTGACCGACCAGGTGTCTTGCAGGAACAGGCCAAGATTTTGGTAGTCCCACTGGGCCACACCATCGTCAAGCGTGTAGCCAGGAGCACCGACTTGCACGGAATAGCTAGTTGGACGACCGCGCTGGAAGTTTTCCAGGGTTGCCGCTTCAAACTGCGCACGGGTCGTTGTGGCCGTATTACAGGTGACGCCGGCGGCGATCAATGGATTGGTGTAAAAACCCGCTCCGGCCGTAATACAGGCAAAGGTGTAGTTACCGCGCGTATCTTGCAAGAAGGCGTTGTAAACCTCGTTATCGTCATAATCCACACCGCCCTTCAGCTCATGGTCGCCGACGAACAGGTTGGCACCAAAGTAATAGTTCCAGGTTTTGGTGCTCAGATCATTGAAATGACGGCTACGTTCGGTACCGAAAATCAGACCGGTCGAGTTGTTGGCAACGGCTGGCGAGCCAACTGGCAGTGTGCCGTTGAAATTCAAACGAATTTGCGGCAAATCCGAATTATTGGTCGGGGTGCTGGTGTAATCGCGGTAGGAAGCCTTGAACTCGGTCGAGAAACTATCGGTCCAGTCGGCAAACCACTGACCAACGAATGTTTCGATGGTTTTGTCCTGGCTATACCAGTGTGAGCTCAAGGACAACAGGTTGTTGAAACTGTTTGGATAGATTGGCTCGGCCTGCTCGGTTTTGCTCCAGCGCAAGCTTGCACGATGACGCTCGCCTAAGTTGGCATCCAGCTTGATCAGAGAATCTTTGACTGCCAATTCAGCCGCATCTGCGGTTGGACTGCCGATATCGATACCGTAGGTGCTTTGTGCAACGTTTTGCGCACCGGCGAGTTCGGTTGGAGTAATGGCAACGTTTTGCAGGCTGCTACCCAATGGGCCAAAGGCTGGTGTCGAACGGGTACTGGCGAGTTCTTCGTAGCTGACGAAGAAGAACAAATTGTCTTCCCAGATCGGGCCGCCAAAGGTCAAACCCTTGGTGTCTTCCTTGAAGTCTGCAGGTTCTGCATACAAACCGGTCGAGCGATTGTAACGGTCGCCGGAAATGCTGTCGTTGCGGTAAACATAATAAACGGAACCTTTGAAATCATTGGTACCGGATTTGGTCACGGCGTTGATGTTCGCGCCGGTATAACCTTTTTGTGTCACGTCGTAATTCGAGATGTTGACCTGTACCGATTGAATAGCATCAATCGAAATAGGCTGCTTGGCTGTTGGCAGATTATTTGCTTCCAGGCCAAAGGTGTCATTGGTGGCAACGCCATCAATCGTGATGGAGTTGAAGCGGACGTTTTGACCGCCGGCAGAAATTTCGCCGCGCTCTTTGTCGGTTTGCGACAAGCGCGGGTCAAGACGTGCATAGTCTTGCAGGTTGCGTTGAATCGATGCAAAGGTGTTCAACTTTTCGCGGCTGATGCTCGTGCCAGCACCCATCTTTTTCGAATCAAAAACTTCGGCGGTGCGCGTACCGGTTACCTGTACGGCTTCCAGCGTGGTCGCATCGGCAAATTTGATATCGACATTGCCGGTTTCGGCGAGTTCGAGATACACACCTTCGCGAGTTTCGGTTTTGCCGTCTTTGGTGGTGGTGATGGTGTAGGGACCGCCAACGCGCAGACCGCGAGCGATGTAACGACCTTCCGAATCCGTGGTCGCTTTGCTGACCGAACCCGATTCAGTGTGGACGATGGTGACTTCAGCGCCTGAAACTGGCTGACCACTCGTACTCGAAATGCGTCCGCCGAGAGCAGAGGTGGTGTTTTGTGCGAAAGCAGGAGCAGCGGCAAGCGCGATGGCTAGGCCGATGGCAAGTTTCGAGATACGTACCCGATTATGGTTGGTCATAGTTTTAAACCCTAGATGTAAACAAAAGTAGAGACATTGAGTTATGCAGCATCTGTACGACCTCAATGCCACTGTTGTGAATTGAAGTCTTGCTAGGAACCTTTTCCCCGAGTCCTAGCAATAACAAGAGTTTAACATGCTAACCCTAGCGTATGGCAGCTTTATGACAGTAAAAAAAACGTGCGCCACTTGTCATTTTCGAGCTTTCTCGAGCCGCCTGCTGATTCAGGAAGTTGAGGGCAATTCTTAATGCCCGACTTTAAGATAGGCGACGACGCCATCCAGTAACATTTGCACCGAAATGGCGACCAGAAGCATGCCCATGAGGCGCTCCACCGCAATCAATACCGGCTTGCCCAGTAACTTGTAGAGGCTCGTTGCCGAAAGCAAAATGACGGCCGTGCCCAGCCAGGCCGCAAAAAGGGCAAGACTCCAATCGAACATTCGATCCGGATACTGGGTACTGAACAACATGACTGCCGCCATACCTGAAGGTCCAGCCACCAAGGGAATTGCCATCGGCACGATAAAGGGCTCGCCCTCTTCGGCCTCACCGAACATGCCTTCCGGGCTCGGGAAGATCATTTTCAGGCCGATCAGGAACAATACAATGCCGCCGGCGATGCTTACCGACTCCTGCCGCAGATGCATGGCGGCCAATACATAGCGGCCTGCCCATAAAAAGACGAACAGCACGCCAAGCGCAATCAGTAGCTCGCGCACCAAAACCCAGCGCCGGCGCTTCGATGGCAAGGGTTTGAGCAAACTCAGGAACACCGGAATATTTCCCAGTGGATCCAGAATCAGAAAAAGTAGCAAGGCAGCGGAAATGGTGGTCATCTAGTCAGACTCTCGGTGCAAAAACCTGGCCGCGATATTCGCGCCCTGCTTCCGATAATAAATGCACGCAAGCAGGCGCGTATTTTTCCGGAGAGGGGCATTGTGTCGCCGCTTCTTCGACGAAGGCCCGGCTGCGAATCGAGGTACGCATCGGCCCGGGCTGCAACATCGAGATGCGCACGGGGCCGTTCTCGGTTTCATCATGCAGCATGTTCATCAAACCCAGCAATCCGGCTTTCGCAATGCCGTAAGCACCCCAGTAGGCTTTATTCACTCGTTGCAAATCATCGCCAACGAATACCACGGCACTGTCGTGTTTTTTAAGATGCGGCAAACAGGCTTGCGTCAGCAACCATTGCGCGGTCAAACCGACATGCAATTGTTTGACGAAATCATCCGGATCGATGGTTTCCAAAGGTGCGAGGCCTTTAAATTCCACCGCACAGTGCAGCACGCCATGCAGCCCGCCAAGTTCTGCCGCAATCTTGTCGGCCATCGTTTCAAAATCGGCCGGATGCGCACCGGCCATATCAAGCGGATACATCGCCGGTTCCGGACCCAGTTTTTTCACTGCATCGTAGGTCCGGTTCAATTTCGGCACCTTGCGACCCAGCAGCACAACACTGGCGCCCGCAGCAGCGCAGGCTTTCGCACTGGCTTCACCAAGGCCGCCATGTGCACCCGTAACAAGAATGACCCGGCCTTTCAATGCATCGGCAACCGGTGAAGGCACTGCGATCATGCGTTCTTCTGTGCCTCGGCAACCAGTTTTGCCAGTTCGCCGCTTTCCAGCAATTCCATCGTGATATCGCAGCCGCCAATCAATTCGCCATTGACGAACAATTGCGGAAAGGTTGGCCAGTCGGAATAACGCGGCAGGTTCGCGCGAATCTCGGGGTCTTCCAGCACGTTGACCGTGAAGTAATTCGTTGCGCCAGCCTGTTTCAAGGCCTGGCTGGCCTTGCTGGAAAAACCGCACATCGGAAATTGCGGCGTGCCTTTCATAAATAAAACAATGGGATGGCCTTCTACCGTCGATTTGATTCGATCATTAATCTCGTTCATTTGCTTCTCCGTAACGGGTTGCAGACACAGAGGTCTGTCGCATTAGGTAGAATTATAACTTCGTTAGACCCCAAACCCTATCGCCGGAGATTGAAATGGCCATCGAATTACCCGCCCTTCCCTATGACCGTACCGCGCTGGAACCCACCATTTCCGGCGAAACCATCGATTTCCATTACGGCAAACATCACCAAACCTACGTCACCAACTTGAACAACCAGATCAAAGGTACCGAGTTTGAAGACGCCGATCTGGAAAGCATCATCCGTAAATCACAAGGCGGCATGTTCAACAACGCCGCGCAAATCTGGAACCACACCTTCTACTGGAATTGCCTGTCGCCAAACGGCGGTGGCGAGCCGACCGGCGCACTGCTGGACGGCATCAATAAAGCCTTCGGTTCGTTCGCTGCATTCAAGGAGCAATTCACCCAAACCGCACTGACCACCTTCGGTTCCGGCTGGGCCTGGTTGGTTCAACGTCCCGATGGTTCGCTGGGTCTGGTCAGTACACCGAATGCAGCAACGCCTTTGACAGGTTCGGATAAAGCATTGTTGACCTGCGATGTCTGGGAACATGCCTACTACATTGACTACCGCAATGCCCGCGCGAAATACGTCGAGTCGTTCTGGAACATCGTGAACTGGGAATTTGTTGCCGCGCAGATGGCGTAGGACATACGAAAGTCGGGACAGGTTTACGACTATATTTTATCGAAACAAAAAGCCGGGCAATGCCCGGCTTTATTGTGGGAGCGATGGAAGTCGCGACCATTGCTTGATTATGTTTATCGCGACTTCCGTCGCTCCTACCCCGCTCCTACCAAGCTCCTACAGTTTCAATCTCGATATCGGCGCTTCCACTTGCGCCTTGCGATTCAGATCGGTGCCGACTTGTTTAAGGGCTTCGAATAATTCTGCGTGCGAATCGGCACGCAAGGTCGCGTGCCCCACTTTTCTGCCTTCGCGCGGGAGCTTACCGTAGTCATGCCAATGGCCATGGGCATTTTTAAGTACCGGTGTCGCCGACGGCATTTCACCAATCCAGTTCAACATGCAGCTGGTGCCGATGGCTGCGGTACTGCCGAGCGGCAAGCCCAGAACGGCACGCAAATGATTTTCGAATTGCGAAGTTTCCGCACCTTCGATTGTCCAGTGCCCGGAGTTATGAACGCGCGGCGCCATTTCATTGGCAAACAATTCGCCGTCTTTCAGAAATAATTCGAGTGCGAACACGCCGACATATTCGAGCGACTCGGCAACACGCTTGGCATAAGCCAAAGCATGGCCTCGTAAGCTTTCG
>Ga0208628_1000988_pt1 | contig 11185 bp, 8 predicted proteins | sample LakWasMet16_LOW5_2_FD_183864 | JGI IMG/M metagenome (GOLD analysis project Ga0208628, IMG submission 183864) | Freshwater sediment methanotrophic microbial communities from Lake Washington under simulated oxygen tension - Sediment Metagenome... | ecosystem: Environmental > Aquatic > Freshwater >... | reverse complement strand
GACGGTAAAACTCGCGGCACTTGCCGTTTTCGTGATCGACAAATCCGGTAGCAAAGTCACGTCTTCGCCGGTCGTTCCCGCGACCAGACCACTGTAATGGCTACCCGCAACGGCGGCACCGCCAGCTTCATAAGTGGTATTGGTCGTTGCTGCTACGGAATTACCGCTGGCCGAACAACCGGTGGTAGTCGCGCCTACCGATGAACACCGGTTTGCCGTGTTGTTTGTCGTTGGAGTTACAACTCGCGTTGCGGTTGTGCGCGTCGGGTCCAGAAATTGTACGCCGGCGGAATTATGGTAAGTACCGATGCCTGCGGTATTCGGAATAGTGGCGGTGTAAGTCAAAGTGACGGTGCCGTTGCCCGGAATGGTCAGATTGCGGAAAAACGGTGCCGTTAAAGACGAGGGAGCGGTTGCCAAAGCCACCAGATTCGCCGGACCGCCAGGAGCATTCGCGACTGCAGGTTGGCCTGCCGTCGCAGACTCGACATAGCCACCTAATACGGTTGCCGAGAGCGCAGGGGAAAATGTCACGGCACTCACGGCACCGGCAGTCCAGTTAGTCGGCAATGCGTTATCAACGATGGACGATCCAATCGCTGCGCCGGAACTGGCATTGGTGACGACAACGCTATAAGTAGCCGTTGCACCGGTTGCCGCATTGATCGTTGGCGTGGATGTGGATTTGGTCACCGTCAAACTTGGAAAACACGTCGTTGAAGGTGGCGTTGTATTTGCAGCAGGTGTCGCCGAAGAGGCAATGGTGGAATTGGCACCTGCCGTTGAAAACCAGGCTTGCGGGGTTGCAGGAAATCCCGCTTGCGCAGCGCCGTTGGCATCGAGTGCACCGGTACCGCCGGTAACCGTAATCACGGGGGCGCCACCCGCACTGGTATAGCGCACCGCACCGCCGCCGCCACCGCCACCTGGACCATGTTCGGCATAACTGGAATTCACGCCGTTGCCGCCGCGTGCATTAATCGTCAGCGATGCAAGACTGCCGCTGTCATTGGCTACGTAAACGCTGCCACCTGCACCACCGCCACCTGCAGCATCGGTACAGGAACCTGCGGTGTTTGGGCGAAAGCCATTGTTACCGTCTGCCAAAATCGAACCCGCTCCGGAAAAAGAACCGGCTTTTACAATCACGATACCGCCGCCGTTACCGCCCCAGCCGCCGTTTTCGCATGTTGTACCGCCACCATCAACGTGACCTGCACCGCCGCCGCCGCCCATGATGATGCGATTGACGCCGAGACTTAAATTATTGCCGGCGCGGGTATTGCCATCGCCGCCGTGACCACCGCTGTCGCGAAAGGTCACCGGACGCGAAGCATCATTCCAGCCGCCGCCGCCATTGCCGCCGCGACCGCCATTGCCACCACCTGCGCCGCCGCCGTTTTGATTATTGCCGCCGCCACCGGCATTGCCGGGTGCGCCGCGACCACGCGAGCCACTCGGATAACCATCGATTCCGGTGTCGACCTGTGCCGTACCGTTGTAAACAATACGTGGAGTACCGGCGATACCTTCGCCCTTGAAACTGCCCTCCACTTCGCCACCTGGAATGGCGCCTGCTACGGCGCGATAAAACGTGGTGCCATTGGTGGGATCAATGACCGGTGGCGAAGCACCGGGTGTAATCAAGGTCACACCGCCGCCACGAAAACCACGACGGCTGGCATCGATGGAATTTCCGCCCATCGTCAATGTGCCGGCCACTTGCAAGGATGCAACGCCACCGGTGGCGCCATTCCAGCTTGCCGCCGTCACTGTGCCGGTTAATGTTGCCGAACTATATTGCGGCACCCGAATCACTTGATAACGATAGGCACCAACGGTTGCCGTTGCCGCTGACGCAGCATAGGCATTCACCGTTCCTGCACCACCAGCACAGCGCACTGCAACCGCACCGGCAGCCACCGGACCAATCGCGGTGCAATATTCCCACAGACCTGCGCGATAGTTTGTCGCGGTATTACCGCCGGCGTAACTTGACGTCGTTGTAACACGAGTTGCGCAGCCTGCCGTGCCGACGCCGTCGCCATAACAATCGCTGTTGGAAGTATTTATCTCTGCGCCTTGCATCTGCATCACGATCAACAGATCACCCGTTGCAATCGCCGTTGCGGCGCCGCCGGATGTGGTATCGATGGAGCCGACCGGAATCGAAGTGCTGCCAGCGGTTACGCTGGCCCCGGTACCCGGATAGTAACTATTAAGCGTGCCCGACAAGCCTGCGTTGGGGCCCGATAATCCTGGCGTTGCACAAACCTGTGCAGTGGAATTGTTCGATGAAACAATAGCGATCAAAAATCCGATCTGGATAACGAGAAGTCTTTGGAGCTTCATAAGCCGGCTTGCCTGAATTTCATACACGCCAGAGTATCGCCAAGCCAGCGGCAAGTCGAGGTTAAGACCTGCCTGTGACAGTAATTAACACCTTCAGCGGTTCATGCTTGCTGTGCCGCTTTCCATTCCCGCGGCGACAACTGGCAACGCGTTTTGAAAGCCCGTGAAAACGCGGCCACGCTGCCGTAACCGAGTCCATCGACAATCTGCTTCAGTGATTGTCCCGATTGCAGACGCTGTTGCGCCAGACTCAATCGCCATTGCGCAAGGTACTCGAGCGGCGTGGTATCGAGAATTTTCCTGAAACTCGACGCATACACGCTGCGCGACATGCCGGCTTCTTTCGCCAGTTTTTCCAGCGACCAATCCTGCGATGGGTTTGCATGCATCGCCACCAGCGAGCGGGCAATTTGCGGCTGCGCCATGCCGGCCAGCAAGCCGTTCTGCACATGATCGCGATTCATCAGCCAGCGGAAAATATTCACCAGCACCACCTCGAATAAACGATCGACTACAACTTGCCGACCGCAGCGTTGATTGAATGCTTCGCGAAATAAAATATCGAGCAATGCATTCGAATCACCCAATTCCGATAAAGGCAAAATTAAAAACGCCGGCAACGATTGCACCAGCGGATTGTTGATGCCGCCGTTGAATTGGATATGGGCACAGGTCAATGCCGCGCCGTTTTTTTCATCTGAAATAAAACGATGAAAATGTGGCCGTGGATAAAACAGAAGACTCGGCTCGGCAACCGAAATAATCGATTCGCGGTGATGCTCGATTTGCAATATTCCACTTTGCAATAAATGCAGCTGACCCAAGCCTTTTTGCGGTTCGAAATCATTGATGCCGCATAGCGCGCCAGAATGAAACATCTGGGCAGAGACGGTGAAGTGCTTCAACAGTGATTCAAGACGATCCATCGAATTCAGGACTCATAGTTAAATAAATAGGACTATTAATGATATTTCATCCTGAACTATTAGGCAAACTGCTCTCCGTGCCTGATGCACATCATTCCACCCAACTTAAGAGGAAAGCCCATGTCCCGCGTTCAATTAATCAATGCTTCCGATACTTCCCCAGACCGTAAAGCCCTGCTCGACCAGGTTCAGCAAGCCTTTGGCGCAACACCGAATATGTTCCGGGCAACCGCCAACTCTCCCGCCGCACTCAAAAGCATGTGGGGTGCATTCGGCGCACTCGGAAAAGGCGTGATAGGTACAAAGCTGGGCGAAAAAATTGCCGTCGCGGTGGCCGACCGCAATCAATGCGAATATTGCCTCGCCGCCCATACCTATATCGGTCAGGGCGCAGGAATTGCCGCCAGTGAATTACTCGCGGCACAATCGGGACAATCGTCCGACCCGAAAACCGCCGCAGCACTAAGTTTTGCGTTGAAGCTGGTCAATAACCGCGCCCAGGTTTCAGATGCCGATACGCAAGCATTGCGCGAAGCCGGATTCAACGACGAGGAAATTGTCGAAATCATTGCGCATGTCGCGCTGAATCTTTTCACCAATTACATCAATATCGCATTGGCCGTGCCGGTGGATTTTCCAAAGATTCAACTTCGTGATGCAGCTTGATGCCTGAATGAAAACCTTCGGTGGATGTCGGCAGCGGCATCCACCGAACGCGACATCAACGATAACTATCGGTCGCTTCGATCAGGGCCGATGCGTTTTCCGCTTCAAAAGCGGAATGCCCCGAAGTTGGCGAAATAACCAACTTCGCTTCCGGCCAGACCTTGTGCAAATCCCAGGCGTTTGCAATTGGACAAACGACATCGTAACGACCATGCACGATGACGCCGGGAATGCCTTTCAGCTTGTATGCATCGCGCAACAACTGTCCTTCAACTTCGAAGAAGCCGCCATTGACGAAATAATGGTTTTCGATACGCGCGAAACTCAATGCAAAATGCGCATCCTGGTGGCTGTTGATGAAATCTTCGTCTTGCAACATGAAGCTCGTCGAGGCTTCCCAGATAGACCAGGCTTGCGCGGCTTCAAGACGCACGGCTTCATCCTCCGATGTCAGGCGGCGATGGTAGGCGGAAATGATATCGCCACGCTCCACTTCGGGAATGGGTGCAAGATATTTTTCCCAGGCATCCGGAAAAAGGCGCGAGCAACCTTCCTGATAAAACCATTCGAGTTCCCAGCGGCGAAGAAGAAAAATTCCGCGCACGACCAATTCGCTGACATGTTCCGGATGCTTTTCCGCATAAGCCAGCGCCAGTGTCGAACCCCAGGAGCCGCCAAAAACCTGCCAGCGATCAATGCCCAAATGCTCGCGCAGTTTTTCGATATCGGCGACCAAAGTCCAGGTCGTGTTATCGACCAGATCGGCATGCGGTGTTGAACGACCTGCTCCGCGTTGATCCAGCAAAATAATCCGGTAGGCGCGCGGATCATGAAAGCGGCGAATCTTGGCGCCGCAGCCGGCACCTGGGCCACCATGCAGAATGACGACCGGTTTTCCCTCGGGGTTGCCGCATTGTTCGTAATACATGCGATGGCGTGCATCGACATTCAAAAAACCTGAATCAAACGGTTCAATTTCCGGGTACAAAGTGCGCATGCTGCCTCCTGACGAATACGGCTAGTTTAACAGCCCAAGCCATGGGGCTTGCGCGAAATCTCACTTGCGTTATGCTCAAGGCTTATGGATACGCCCACCAAGCATTTGGCGATTGTGGGCGCCGGGAGTCATCGCCCCCCGGCAGGCACACTGCCCCCTCACGAAAGCTCTTATCCACGCGTCTTGTCGCTCGATGCACATGGCCGAATTCTTGACTGGATGCATTGGCAAGATGCCGTCTGCCTATACGTTCGCGGCGCGGTGTCGTGGACGCTTGGCGAACCTTGCATGACGGTACACGGCGGACATAATCGCCATACCGGCGAACAAAGCGTGATTGATCTACATCCGATCGTCGCTGCCCGCGGCCATGCAAAAAACATGGCGGTATCTCCCACGCCCGCACTGACCAATGTCGCCTTGTTTGCACGCGACGGCTCGCTATGCATGTATTGCGGCAAGGAATACAGCCGGCACTCGCTCACGCGAGACCATGTGATGCCTATTTCGAAAGGCGGAAGAGATGTCTGGGAAAATGTGGTTTGTGCCTGCTTCCATTGCAATTCCCGCAAAGGCGGCCGCACTCCGCAGCAAGCCGGCATGCCTTTGTTGGCCGTACCGTTTCGCCCGAGCTGGGTCGAACATTTGATTCTATCGAACCGCCACATTCTTGCCGACCAAATGGCATTCCTTAAAAACCACCTGCCGAAACGCAATCGTGGTTTGAGCTGATCCGGATTTCCCGCTTAATCCGGCGATTGCCGTAACAAGTTTTAACCCTACTGATAAGCTGCAATTACGCGGCTTTGCAGGCATTTTTTGGCCCGGTTCTGTGCTTTGGTTCACGGCCTAGGCAATCGGCATTGACGCAACCCATTCACATAGCCAAACTTCGGTTATATTCCGAGTGTCGATCACGACACCAAAGCTTTTGGGGACTGCTTCAATGAATGCCAATACGGTTTGTTTTTCAGGGTTTTCGCGAGAAGACGAAGCACAAGTGCTCTCGGTATTCGACCAGGCCAATATGCGTCTGCCCAAACGATGGGCCGCAACGAACGAGAAAGAAGCCGAATTAATCGTCATCGACATGGATACGGTTTACGGCCATATGACCTGGCTCAAAGCCAATGCCGACGGCAAGATTACGGCGGCGGTGACTACCTCAAGCCGCGCCGAAGCCAATCATGTGTTACCGCGACCGCTAACGCTTGAAAGCCTGGTCAATTTGCTGGCCTTGCTTTCCAGCCAGACGGCAAGCGCCATACCGATCGCACGCACGACGGGCCAACAAACCGCCATCACTCCCGAAATGCTGAACGCACGCAGTACCGGGCAGCAGGCTGTTTTCACATCCTCCGAACCTGCAGCCCAGAAAACAGAGCCGCTGCCGTCCGTCACGGCAGAAATGCCCGCTACGGCTCCACGCATGACGACCGGTACTCAGGCCGCCATGCCAAACATGGGGCCGAGAGCTCTCAAACTTCTCGATTTTCTGAAGCCTGGCGTCTTGGGCGGCCCGGTCAAGATCCAACTTAATGACGCCCCACTTTTAGTGATCGACCCGGGCAGCCAGACCTATCTGGGCAGCAATTCTCTGAAGCCTTACGCGGCTTATGGCATGGCTACTTTGACCGAATCAGACTTCATCGCGATCGATAACGATGAATTTACCCAGCTCAGCAAACAGCTCGGCGGCGCGCAACCTTTGGCCCGCCTTGCCTGGCTGGCGGGTCTGGTGGGCGGCAATGGTCAATTATTGCCAGCATACAACCCCAATAGCCTGTTCAAATTGAGCAAATGGCCGCAAACAGAACGCGAGTTTCCAAAGCATTTCCGCATAGCGACCGTGATGATGAAGGGGCCGGCAAAGTTGACCGACATAGCCGAACAATCGGGTTCCAGTCTCGCCGACGTCACCGACTTTGTGAACGCCAACTTGATCAGCGGCCACGCGAGCTCCTGAATCACGTGATTTAAAGGGGTTTTAACTTGCCCTCTCGACTGGGGCGCGGGACAATTCACACATACGTGAAATCCTGAAGAAGTCATTGATGAATGCCGAGCGTTACCCCTATTTGTCGAAAATCACCGTTCCGGCCGATTTACGACAATTTTCTGACAGCGAATTACCCGCCATTGCCGATGAACTGCGCGCCTATCTGATTGAAACCGTCAGCACGGTCGGCGGACATTTTGGCGCGGGGCTTGGCGTAATCGAGCTCACCGTCGCATTGCATTATTTGTACAACACACCTGACGACAGAATCGTCTGGGATGTCGGACATCAATGCTACCCGCATAAAATTCTGACCGGCCGTCGCGACAGCATTCATACCGTAAAGAAAAAAGACGGTATCGCACCGTTTCCCAAGCGCGACGAAAGTGAATTCGATACCTTTGGTGTCGGGCATTCTTCCACCTCGATTTCTGCAGCACTCGGCATGGCTTGTGCGTTGCAACGCCAGGGCGATGATCGTCAAGTCGTTGCCATCATTGGCGACGGCGCAATGACCGCAGGCATGGCGTATGAAGCCTTGAATCACGCAGGCGGCATGGACCCCGAACCCAATATTCTGGTTATCTTGAATGACAACCGGATGTCGATTTCGGAAAACGTCGGCGGCCTGACAAAAATGCTCGGCCGTTTGATGAGCAGCCCCGCGATGAACGCGGTACGCGAAGGCGGCAAGAAAATCCTCGGCGACAAACGCACCAACCCGACCGCACGATTTGTCCGTCGCTGGGAAGAACACTGGAAAGGCATGTTTGTGCCCTCCACCTTGTTCGAAGAAATGGGCTTCCATTATTCCGGTCCGGTTGATGGCAACGACATCAATGCACTCGTGAAATCGCTGCGTACGATGCGGACGCTGAAAGGCCCGCAATTGCTGCATGTGATCACGACCAAAGGCAAAGGATACGATCTGGCCGAAGATGACCAGATCGAATACCACGCGGTCTCGCCATTCGATCCGAATATCGGCATCGTGAAAAAAAATGCACCGAGCAAACCGACCTATACGCAGATTTTCGGCGACTGGCTATGCGACATGGCAGCCGCCGATGAAAAATGCCTCGGCATTACGCCTGCGATGCGCGAAGGTTCGGGCCTGGTGCGCTTCTCGCAAGAATATCCTGCGCGTTATTTCGACACGGCGATTGCCGAACAACATGCCGTCACTTTTGCGGCCGGCATGGCATGCGAAGGCGGCAAACCGGTCGTCGCGATTTATTCCAGCTTCCTGCAACGCGCCTACGATCAATTGATCCACGATGTCGCCCTGCAAAATCTCGATGTTCTTTTTGCGATTGATCGCGCCGGCGTTGTCGGCCCCGATGGCGCAACCCATGCAGGCAGTTTTGATTTGAGTTTTCTGCGCTGCATTCCGAACATGGTGATCATGGCGCCGAGCGATGAAAACGAGTGCCGCCTGATGCTGAGCACCGGCTATCAATACCAGGGCCCCGCTGCCGTGCGTTATCCACGTGGATCAGGCACCGGTGTAGCCGTGCAAAACAATCTCGACACCTTGCCAATCGGCAAGGCCGAACTACGTCAACGCGGCAGCAAGATTGCCCTGCTCGCGTTTGGCGCCGTCTTGCCTGCTGCCGAACAAGTCGCGAACGAACTGGGTCTGACCGTCGTGAACATGCGTTTCGTCAAACCACTCGACCGCAGCATGATTCTGGATCTGGCAAAAAACCACGAAGCTTTTGTAACGTTGGAAGATAATGTGATCATGGGTGGTGCCGGCTCGGCGATTGCCGAATTATTGGCGGCCGAAAATATCGTGTTGCCGATCATGCATCTCGGCTTGCCGGATACGTATCAGGAACACGCCAGTCGCGAACAATTACTCGCTGAGGCAGGTCTTGATGTTGCGTCGATTCGTGCAGCGATTTTGAAACGCTGGCCTTTGATGGCGAATGCGAATTCGGTAAAAACAGCAGCCGGTTGATCTTCCTAGGAGGGCCCTCGGGCCCGACCGTGGTCGCCCGGCAGAAAACCGCTCCTGCGTTTTCTGCACTCCCGCCGTCCATGGCGATCGCAAGCGGCCTCCTACGAGAACTGCCCGATGGTCACGCGATCTCTGCACTCTAAATCTTGCACTGTTTCCACGCCGGAAAACCCGGCATCGAAAAACAGACCGCGAATCGCTTCGCCCTGATCAAAACCATGTTCGATCATCAGCCAAGCCTGCGGCAAACAATGCAGCGGCGCCTGGGAAATGATCAAACGAATATCATCGAGACCATCCACACCCGAAGCCAGCGCCGTCATCGGTTCAAAACGCACATCACCTTGCGACAAGTGCGGATCGTGACTCGGGATATACGGCGGGTTGCTGACAATCAAATCGAATTTCCTGCTTTCCAATCCGGCGAACCAATCACTCCGGATAAATTCCACTTGCAGATTATTTTTGCCTGCATTCTCGATTGCGACAACTAGCGCACCGAGGCTCTTATCCACTGCGACCACTTCGGAATTCCTGCATTCGCTCGCAATGGCCAAGGCAATGGCGCCGGTTCCCGTCCCCAAATCAAGAACATGAAGTTTTTTATCGGGCGAACACTTCGAGATCGCCAATTCAACCAGTAATTCCGTTTCCGGCCGAGGGATCAAGGTGTCGGCCGTGACTGTCAAATCCAGAGTCCAGAATCCGCGTGAACCGACGATATGCGCTATCGGTTCGCCCGCTTTACGACGCTCCAGCAATTCCAGAAAAGCAGTATGCGAAGTTGGCGATAATTCATCATCGCCATGCGCCATGAACCATGCACTGTTTTTTTTCAACACGAATCCAAGTAGCAACTCGGCATCAATGCGTGCGGTCTCCGATTGGATTTCCGAACTTGCCTCACGCAGCAGAGCGGCAATCGTCGTCATTACGCCGCCAGGATATGGATCAATTCCACCAGGCTGGCGCAGATAAAACCACCGAGAAAAAACAGATAGGACAAACGCAGGAACCGGTATTTGAAATGCGCGAGATAATAGCCAATCGAATAGACGTCTTTCGCCATGGTTTCATAAACCGAACCATCGGCTTTCAAGGCTTCGGAAATTTCTTCAAGAAAACGATCCCTGGGCAATTCGGCGAAATGGCCGAAAAACATCAGGTTGAATTGCGGCGGCAATTCACCGGAACCAATTCGCAGCGGCCGATACTTTGGCAGCACCGCAATAATGGCAAGCAATAGAGCGATCAATACGAATCCGGCAAGCGTCAGCATGGCGGCACGCAAGTCGGGGTCCTTGAGGTTGGCCAGGATCATCGTCAATACAATCGACGATACCGTAATCAGGATGTTGGCCTTGTTATCGGCCATTACCGATAGCTGGACGTGATGCTGCTGCATGGTACGCAGCATATTGTCGCTGGTGTTCCGCTCGGGAATGGCAGCGAAAGCGTCTTCAATTTTCTGGCTTTCTGATGTTGTATTTGTCGTCATTGCGGCACCTCGGTTACCGGAATGATAACGCGCAATCAGGCCGCCTGTGTGCGTGTCGTCAGCGTATGCGACTTAGGACTTTGGATAAAACGAAACCCGGTCCGGAATGATCCGGTGCCGGGTCGCGTTTGTGCCTCAGGAGCATTGGGACTTTTGCGTCAAAAAATAATCACGCAAGGTCGAAGCGATCGTTGTTCATCACCTTGGCGAATGCCGCCGCGAAATCTTGTGCGAACTTCGCCTGTGCGTCGCCGGTGGCATAGACCTCGGCCAGTGAACGCAGTTGGGAGTTCGAACCAAAGACCAAATCGGCAACGGTACCCGTCCACTTGATCGCACCGGTCTTGCGGTCGCGGCCTTCGAGCACGTTGGCATCGCCAGCCGAACGCTTCCAGCTCGTACCCATGTCGAGCAGATTGACGAAAAAGTCATTGCTCAAGGTTTCGGGGCGCTTGGTGAACACGCCGTGTTGGGCCTTGCCGACATTCGCGTTAAGCACGCGCAAACCACCGACCAACACGGTCATTTCCGGCGCGGACAAGCTCAGTAGCTGCGCCTTGTCGACCAGCAGTTCGGCAACCGAAGCTTCAAAGCCCTTCTTGACGTAGTTGCGGAAACCATCGGCATTCGGCTCCAGTGGAGCGAACGAATGCGCATCGGTCTGTTCTTGTGTTGCGTCGGTACGGCCCGGTGAGAATGGCACGGCGATGTCGGTGCCCGCCTTTTTCGCGGCAGCTTCAACGGCCGCACAACCACCCAGCACGATCAGATCAGCCAGCGAGAC
>Ga0208628_1000979_pt1 | contig 11250 bp, 8 predicted proteins | sample LakWasMet16_LOW5_2_FD_183864 | JGI IMG/M metagenome (GOLD analysis project Ga0208628, IMG submission 183864) | Freshwater sediment methanotrophic microbial communities from Lake Washington under simulated oxygen tension - Sediment Metagenome... | ecosystem: Environmental > Aquatic > Freshwater >... | reverse complement strand
GCTCGGGCAGGCGCCGCTGCGCGAAGTCGCCCATGCCCGGCAGCTTGCCGTACCAGCCTGGCAGATCGCTGCGGTTCAGGTGGACGGCGGCGCTCACGTTCACAACCCTTCCGGACAGGCAAACGCCTGCAACTCGCCCAGACGAATCGGGTGCTGCACGCTGTTGGCGGTGACCTCGAAACGCGCCTTGCGGTTGTCCACGTTGAAGGTCACGTTGAACTTCTCGGGCGCGCCTGCCGGCTCCAGCTGCGCCTTCTCGAGCAGGCGGAACAGGGCCCAGGGACCGTCCACCGCCAGGCCGGACGCGCCGGTACTGGAGGGCGGCGAGATCTGGATGCGGACCTGGTTGCTGCCCTTGGGGCCGGGCCATTGCACCGCCATGGGCACCGCCGGGCCATGCGCGTACTTGACCAACTGCCCATCGACATCCAGGATGAACTGCGTGATGCTGGCATCGAGCTCGCGCGGCATGAAGTCCAGCCGCATCGACGGAACGCGCGCACCCGAGCGGAAGAAGACGTCACGAATTCTGGCGGCTCGCTCGAACTGCGCCAGCGCGGCCACCGACACACCCGACTGCTCGCCCACCGGCTTGTAGCGCCACGGCCGGGTGCTGGTGTCGACCAAGGGGGCCAGGCGCTTCTGGAAGAAGTCATCCATCAAGCCACCCGGGGCAAACATCTGTCCGAAATCCTCCGGCAACACATCACGCGTGCTGCTCGCCACCAGGGGATAGCGTCCGGCGATGGCACGCGAGCAGAACTCGGCGATCGGCCGCAAGTCCTGGCTCAGATTGCCGCGCTCGGCCGACCTGGCCTGGGTGGAGCCGCTCTGGCTCAGGTTCTCGATCATGGATCGAATCGGCTCGGGCAGGCGCCCGGCGTCGGACTTGAGCTTGCCTGCCACATCCGCCGCCGGCGGGGCAGCGCGGCTCTTGACCGCTGTGTCCACCGCATTAAGGTAGACATAGACTTCATTGAACAGCTTGAGCGCATCCTCCAGCGGCGCGGGCCCGCTGCCGCCTGACTGCACCAGGCGGCGCAGCGGCTCGAAGTGGTCGTCGACCAGACTCTCGATCGGTTTGCCACCGGTGTTGGGTTTGGCGGCATCGCCCCCAAACAGGTCCTCCAGCCCCTTGCGGGTGTTGCGCACGGACTCGGCGGCCCGGGTCACCACGTTGCTGTCAACCTGCGCGGGAACCAGCGTCACCTCGCGAACCACGGCGCGCATCAGGCTCGCCAGTGGCGAGCCTGCGCCCGAGAGGGTGCGCGCCACCTGGATGTTCTTCTCCAGAGTGTTGGCCCGAACCAGCCGAATATCGGCCAGGAACGCATCCCACTCCTTGACATAGTTCTCCAGGTAGATGCGGCGCACGCGGTCGGTCAGGGCACTGAGGGCCGCGACGTCCTGAATCTTCTCCTTGAGGTTGCGCTCCTGCCCCAGCACCCAGGGCTCCTCCTTCGCCATGGTCAGGGTCAGCATCTCCACCGCCGACTGAAAGCGCTTGTGGTAGCCATCGAACGTGAACCAGCCCGGAATGCCCTCCGTCAACGGCTTGCCGCTGGCGCGCTCGAATACCAGCGGCGCCGATGGACCCGCTGCATTGGCAATGCTGAACGCCGGCACATCCTTACTCAGGCGCTGGCGCTTGAGGCGGCTGAAGATACGCTGCTCAAGCGGATAGCTCGCCAGCATGGCGCGCACGCTGCGCACCAGGTTCTCGTCCATCACCAGCGGCGAGCGCGGCGGCCCCTGCGCGATCAGTTCGTCAAGCTGAGTCTCCAGACTGGCGCGCTGGGCTTCGGAGACGCCGCGGTCCAGGCTTCGATTCCAGTCCAGCGTGATCCAGGCCTTGAGCGCCTCGGCATCAAAGTGCTCACTCTGATGCAGCATGAGGTAGGTCTTGAGCGCCTCGTAGCTGAACTCCAGGTTGTCGCGCTGCGCCCCGCGCAACTGGTCCTCGATGCGCTTGGCCAGATGCGGCAGGAACACGTCGTTGAGCGCGCGCTGGTGCGCCACCTGCGCGGCACCGGCCAGTTTGTCGCCCTGGTAGAGCCCCAGCCCCATCAACAGCGGCACCTTGTCGCCCGAGACTTCGGGCGTCATCCAGCTGTCACGCAGGCTCTGCAGCACTGGCGCCACCACGACCAGGTTCTGCACCTGGCCCGGCATCGCCGCCAGGTCCCGGCGCAGGGGTTCGGCCTGTGCCTCCACCGCGCGCAAGTACCCCAGGTTGCGCGAGGTGCTGATACCCCACCCGACCAGCAGGGCCGTGGCAAACAGACCCAGCGCCACCATGCCCGACAGGCGCAGGATACGACTGCGGCGCTCCCAGCGCGCGTCGGCGCCGGCCAGCCGCTGCTCGGGGAACACCACCTCGCGCAGCAGGGAAGTCAGAAAATAGCTGCGCCCGCTGCTGGTCTGCTTGGGCAGCACGGAACGCGCCAGCCCGAAATTGCGCGCCAGACTGGCCACCACCCGGTCGATCGGGCTGCCCTCCTGCGTGCCGCTGGTGAAATAGACGCCACGCACCCAGGGCGGCTGCATGAAGCGCGAGCCAACGTAGATCTGGTCGAGCAGGTCGGTCAGCACCGGCCCCAGCGCGGCAAACTGCATCGGAAACCCGAACAGCGCGGCACGGCGCGCACCGTCGGTCTCCTGTTGCATACGGTCGATCAGACCATCATTCAGGCGATTGGCCAGCAAGGCAAACTCGCGCTGCACCGGCGTCGACAGCGAGGCGCCTTCGCCCCCCTCGCTCGGCGGCAAGGTGAAGCCCCACACCTGCGCGCGCGATTCCTTGCCCAGGTCGGCAAAGTACTCCGAGAAACCATGCAGCAAGTCGCTCTTGGTCACCAGGATGTAGACCGGCAGGCGGGTCGCCAGCACGGTGTCGATCTCCACCAATCGCGCCCGGATGGCCTGCGCCAGTTGGGCGCGCTCCGGCGCGCTCTTCTGCAACAGGTCGGCGACGCTGATGGTGAGGAACACGCCATTGAGCGGCCGGCGCGGGCGCGACTTCTTCAGCAGTCCGAGAAAGCCATCCCAGGCACTCTTGTCCTCGCTCTGATGGCTGTCCTGCGTGGTGTAACGCCCGGCGGTGTCGATCAACACCGCCTCGTCGGTAAACCACCAGTCGCAATTGCGCGTGCCGCCAACACCGCGAATGGCACCGGGACCAAATTGGTCGGCCAGCGGGAAGGTCAGCCCGGAGTTGACCAGCGCGGTGGTCTTGCCGGCACCGGGCGCGCCAATGAACACGTACCAGGGCAGTTCGTAGAGATAGTGTCCCCCCGACAGGGACAGCCAGTCACGCCAGCCCGGCTTGCGCCCGGCCGCGTGCAGCCGCATTTTCTTGAGCGAGGCAACGGCCTCCTTGAAGCGCGTTGCCAGCAGCTGTTGCTCGTTGCTCACAGGCTGGTCCTGTTTGCCGGCGGGCGAGCGCATCAGACCATCGGTCAGGTGTTGGCTGGCACGGCGCGCGCGCCAGCGGGCATAGGCCCAGCGCAGCACCACCAGCAAGAGGATGAAGCCAATCAACAGGGCCCGCGCCAGCTCGCTCTCCAGCGGTGTCCAGCGGCCGATCGCGACCATCGGGCCAATCCACCAGATCAGCGCCGCCAGCAGGATCAGGGCCAGACTGGCCAGCACCACCGGATGAAAGATCACACCGAAGAACTTCTTCATTTGCCAGCCTCCACCGATGTGGCGAGTTTGGTTTCCGGAAACAGCGTGATGTCCACGCGCCGATTGCGGGCGCGGCTCTCCGCGCTGTCGTTGGGTGCAAGCGGCTCGGCATCCGCCTTGCCGCTGGAACGCATGCGCGCCGGTTCAACCAGGCCCGCCATGGCGGCTTTCACGTTCTCGGCCCGGGCGGTGGACAGATGCCAGTTGGAGGGGAAACGCAGGGAGCGGATCGGCTGGTTATCCGAATGCCCGACAACCAGCACATCCCCCTTCACCTCCGCCAAGGCCTGCGCAATGCGCCGCAGCACCGGTTCGGCCTGCGCCATCGGCTGGGCACTGCCCGAGGCAAAGAAACGGTCGCCGCGCAGGCGGATGATGCTGCGGTCGGACTCTTCGAGCACCGTCACCAGGCCTTCGCGGATTTCCGGCTCCAGGAAGCCGGTCAGGCGCGGCTTCTTCGCCGGCACCGGTGCGGCCGCAATCTGCACGCCCGGTACCCGCAGGCCGGCGAGGATGCCGTAGGTGGTGTCGGAGCGGCTGTTCAGAATGAAGTAAAGCGTGACAAACACCAGCGCCAGCAGCGTCGCCACGCCCGTGCCTATGACCCAGAACGGAATCGCCTGGCGCTGCCCGGCACCCGCCTGCCCCTGGCCGCGCCAGTGCGGCGATAGATCGGTCTCCACTGGCGCTCGCTGCTTGCGGATCAGGTCCGCCAGCCGTTGCCGCACCGCCTCCAGTTGCGAGCGGCCGTTGTCGATCACGCGGTAACGCCCCTCGAACCCCAATGCCAGCACGCAGTAGATCAACTCCAGCATCTGGCGGTTGGCGGCCACGTCCTGCGCCAGCTTGGCCAGCAACTGGAAAACCTTCTCACCGCCCCAGGTCTCGTTGTGAAACTGGACCAGCATGCTGCGCTTGCTCCAGGCGGCCTGCACGCCCCAGGGCGTGTTCGAGACCGACTCGTCCAGGGCTGTGCACAGCACGTAGCGCGCCGCCACAATGTTCTCGTTGGACACGCCCGCTCGATTGGCCGAGGCCTCGAAGCGGCGCACCGCGTCAGCCACCGAATTGCGCAGCGCCTCCACATTGGGCGCCTGCGACAGGGTGCGCAGGTGCGCCACCAGGCCCAGCAGACTGGAGGCGCAGGACACCAGCGGATTGAGCAGGCCCAGTGCGTTGACCTCGATCGGATCGGGCTCCGCATCGGCGGAACCATAGCTGGGCGGCGGCATGGCGGCGCTCGCCGCGCTGGGCATCTTGGGCTTGGGCTTGATGACCGTGCGTTCGGACTCAAACGGTGCAAAGGGATCGGGCGTGCTCATGATGGTGGCTCGTGTGAATCAATCCGCTGGGGCCGCGATCAGGGCCGAATCGCCCAGAACGCCAGCTCCAACCCTGGAAAGTCGCCGGCAATGTGCATGGCCATGCCGCCCGATTGCTCAAGCTGGCGCCACAGGTCGCTGTTGCGTGTCTCCAGCTCGAAATAGCAGGCGCCGGCATGAAAGGGAATCTGCCGCGGTGCCACCGCCAGCGGCTGCAGCGCGACACCCGGCAACTGCAGATTGACCAGGTCGCGGATACGCTCCACCGGGCCGATCTTCACCTGCGTGGGGAAGCGCGCCCGCAACGCCTCGCCCGGCAGGTTGGAGGTCACCGCCAGCACGAACACGGCGTTGCGCTGCAGCTCGACGTCGCTGATCACCGCCACCCGAACCCCGAACTTGCGGTCGTGCAGTTCGATGCGGATCGCCGACTGCTCGAACACCATCGATAGGCTGCGCCGCAGGTCGTCCATCAAGGGGCGAAAACTCAGCGCCAGATCGTCATGAATGTAGGGCCCGAACTGGGTCACGCGGCGCGAGTCCCGAAAGCTTGCCAGGTCGCCGGCCAGCCCCAGGGCGTACTCGAACAGCCGCTGCGGATGCACCAGGGAGGCCTTGGCCAGGTGCGCAAACACCGCTTCATTGCGGTTGACGGTCTGCAGCAACAGGAAGTCGGCGATCTCCGCCACGCCCCCGCTGCCGGTCTGGCTCATGCGCGCGGCCAAGGCGTCACCACGCTGGCGCAGCAGGCCGTGCAATTCATCGACGTAGCCCTTGATCACCGGGTGCGCGGCCACATCCAGCAACGGTGGCAGGCGCAACTTGTCAAGCAGCAACTGGTTGTCGACACGGCGCTCGACCACCTGCACCACGCCCAGCGTGGTCCAGGCGTCGGTGCTCTCCTTGGCACCCATCAAACGGGTGTGGAGCTGCCCGAGCTGCAGCAGCGCCGTGCGTTCGCCAGCGGTATTGGAGTCGGGCACGTCGGACTCCAGCACCCGGTGGCGCACCAGGTCTTCAAAGGCTTCCGGATCGGCCTCGCGTGCCCCGGCCCGGCGCACCGGCAGTGCCAGCACGATGACCTCGTCGCGCATGCCCGCAGGCACGTCGAAGGGAGCTGGCAAGGGATCCACCGCCGGCATGTCAAACACCGTGCCATCGGCAAACACACCGACCGCGCGTACCAGCGCCACTTTGCCCAGGGCCAGGGCCGCGGCATCGATTTCGAGTTCCGAGAATCCCCACGCATACGGCGTGGTGCTGCGCATCGTCACATGGCGGACATGGTCGCCATGACGCTCCTGCTGCTGAAGGTGCTGCGGCTGCAGCAGCATGCCCTCGCTCCAGACTACTTTGTTTCGCCAGCTCATCGCACTCCTCTTTGGTGATCTTCTTTGGCGCGCTCCAAACCGGGCCCGCCAACCCCCATCCACCTTTTCAGTGACTGTTTGATGTTGGGCGCCATTCTGACCCTCACGCCGCGCATTTGCAGGGCCACGGTCGAACGCGGCCCCGCGAAAACGGCACTATTGCGCAATTCTCGATGGAGACCCGAGCACGCAATATGCCACAAGCGTGGGCAAAGCACGTTAGGACTTGCACCAGCGCCAAGGCACGACCGCGCGACCTCGGGGCTGATGCCCGCGGCCCCCACTCTGCCCGCGCAGGCTGGGACGGGCAGAAGAGTCATCGCCTCTGGCGTCAACCGGTACAGCGCAGCTTCCCCGTCATCGGCTCCTGCCGATGACGGGGAAGCGGCAAGCGTGGGGGCCTAGGTGTTAACCCACAACCCGGTGGCAATTTCGGCCATCCTTTGCACCAGATCAAACGCCCGACCCGTCGGAGCCCTTGTGGGTTGCGGAAGGCGCGATCAGAATGGCCGGCTGAATTGACATCGGGGTCCGTTGCGCGCTTTGACCGCCCGGCCCCGAATGCTCGGTCAGGATGGGGGTGTCATGGCCAAACTTCGCGTTGTTCCCGCCAGCCGGTCTGTGGCCGGCAACAGCGACTTGCGTTCGCAGGTGCACTTCTGCGCGCAGACCGGCCAGATCTGGCTGCACGAGCACCGCATGTTGCTGATTCACGCCCAGGCACAGGCGCTGTTGCGCAAGGAACTGATCGACACCCTGGGCATGGACCGCGCCCAGGCCCTGCTGACGCGCATGGGCTATGAGTCCGGGGTGCGCGACGCCGAGTTGGCACGCACCCGTGCCCAGAGCCTGAGCGACCGCGAGGCCTTCATGACCGGCCCCCAATTGCACACACTGGAGGGCATCGTCAAGGTGACGCAGATCCGCCTCGATGTGGATCGGGTCGCGGGCACCTTCTACGGCGAGTTTCTGTGGGAGAACTCCTGGGAGGGCCAATGGCACCGGCACTACTTCGGCATCCACACGGAGCCGGTGTGCTGGACCCAGATTGGCTACGCCTGTGGCTACACCTCGGCGTTCATGGGGCGCCCGATTCTGTACAAGGAAGTCGAGTGCGCGGGCATGGGCAACGACCACTGCCGCATCGTCGGCAAACCCATAGACGAATGGGAGGATGCCAGCGAATACGCGCACTTCTTCAACCGCGAGTCGATCGCCGACCAGTTGATCGATCTGCAGACGCAGGTGGTGGAGCTGCGCACCAGCATCCAGGACAGGGAGGGCCTGCCGGCCGACATGGTCGGCGAGTCCCCCGCCTTCCGTGCGGCCTATGAGCTGCTGCGCCAGGCCACCGGCAACCAGATCACGGTGCTGCTGCTGGGCGAGACCGGTGTCGGCAAGGAGGTGTTTGCGCGCACCCTGCATGAGCGCGGCGCACGTCGCAGCGCCGGCTTCGTGGCCATCAACTGTGCGGCCATCCCGGCGGATCTGGTCGAGTCCGAACTGTTCGGCGTCGAGAAAGGCGCCTACACCGGCGCCCTGGCCTCGCGCGCCGGCCGTTTCGAGCGCGCCAATGGCGGCACCCTGTTCCTCGACGAGATCGGCGATCTCCCGCTGGCGGCGCAGGCCAAGCTGCTGCGCGTGCTGCAGGAGGGCGAGATCGAGCGCCTGGGCGACCAGACCGTGCGCAAAGTCAACGTGCGCCTGGTGGCGGCGACCAACGTCGATCTGCGGGTGCTGGTCAAGGAGGGCCGGTTCCGCTCGGACCTGTACTATCGGCTCAACGCCTACCAGATCAACATCCCGCCGCTGCGCGAGCGCAAGGAGGACATCTCGCCGCTGGCCAAGCGCTTCCTGGAGAAGTACTGTGCGATCCACGGCAAGCGACTCAAGGGCTTCACCGACAAGGCCAAGCGTGCGCTGCTGACCTACGCCTGGCCGGGCAATATACGCGAGCTGCAGAACATGATCGAGCGTGGCGTGATCCTGGCACCAGGCGGCACCCGCATCGAGGTGCACCACATGTTTTCCGGCTTCGACGAACGCGAGGCCTCGGAGTTTGGCCTGGACGCGCATGGCGACATCCGGGCCCCCGCGACGGACCGCAGCCAGGAACTGTGCGATGCGATTCTGAACGGCGTCATGACGCTCGACCAGCTGGAGGCCAGGCTACTCGAAACCGCGGTCGACAAGTCCCAGGGCAATCTGTCGTCCGCGGCGCGCATGCTGGGCATAACCAGGCCGCAGCTGGCCTACCGCTTGCGTCGCCTGAATGACGATTCTTCGGCCCCAAATGGGCCAGCGCGTGGCGCTGCCAGTCAGGACCCGCCATGAGCGCAGCGCCGGGCCGCCCCAAGCAAGCTCGCACCCCCTCGGGGGGCAGGCGCATTGCGCCGTGGGGGCTTTCATGAGCGCAGTGCCGGGCGGTGCACCGCACGAGGGTGCAACAGCTGACGCGCGGCTGGCCTTGCGCGTGGCGCAGCATCTGCAACGCCTGCACGTCGCAACCCTGGCCACCGTCGGGCCCGATGGACCTTGGGCCGCCGCGGTGTTCTATGCGCACGACGGCTGGGACCTGTACTTCCTGTCCTCGCCAACCAGCCGGCATGCCGTCAACCTGGCGCACGAAGCCCGCGCGGCAGCGACGATTCAGGCCGACCATGCGGACTGGCCCGGCATCCAGGGCGTGCAACTTGAGGGGACGGTGCAGCCCCTGTCGGGAAACGCCGAGGCACGGGCCCGCGATCTGTACGGACAGAAGTTCCCGCTGGTGGGCAAGCTGGCGCAAGCACCAGCGGCCATCGTCAGGGCGCTGGCCAAGGTGCGTTGGTACCGGCTGAGCACCAGCCGGCTGTACTTCATCGACAACACGCGCGGCTTTGGGCACCGCGAGGAGCTGGTGCTGCGCGCCGGTGCGGCAGACACCTGAGCGCTGGCGATTCGCGAGCGCCAAGCACGCAGGATGGCCGCGTGGCAGCGCAGGTCAATCCGCGACCGTCGACGCCACGGCGGGTCCGACCGCTTGCAGGAAGGCACGCTGGGCACCCTCGAGCACCAGGCAGGTCAGCACGCCGCTGACGTAGGCACCGGTGTCGATGCCGATGCGGTTGGCGTGCACGTCGGGCCCGGGATGGATGCTGTGGCCGTGGACCACCATGGCGCCGTGCTCGGCATGCGACTCCAGAAAGCGTTTGCGAATCCACATCTGATCGTGGGCGGTCTGATCGGCCAACGCCACCCCCGGTCGCACGCCCGCATGCACAAAGCAGTAGTCAAGCTCCCGATGGCTGACCGTCAGGTCTCGCAGAAACGCCAGGTGATCGGGTGGCAGCGCCCGCTCGAAGTCTTGCCGCAAAGCCATCAGGGCGGCCGCGTCGCGCGCCAGCGGGTCGGACGCGACGACGCCATAGTGCGCCAGCGCGCTCAGGCCGTCGTAGTCAAACCAGTGCTGCCCCGCCTCCAGGTCGCCGCCGAGGAAGCGCAGCGCCAGGTCTTCGTGGTTGCCCTTGAGGGCCACCACCTTGGCCCCACCCTGCAGATCCGGCCGCCAGCTACGCACCCGCTCCACCACGGCGCGCGAGTCCAGTCCGCGGCTGAGGTAGTCCCCCAGAAACACCACCACGTGGCAGGCATGCCCCGACTGGCGGGCGTGCTGCGCAATGCCGGTCAACAGGGCGTCGAGCAGATCACAACGGCCATGGATGTCGCCCACCGCATAGACCACCCGGTCAGCGGGGACACGGTAGTGCCGGCCGCTCTGCGGCGCGCAGGCCAACCACCGCAGCGCAACCATGGGACTAGCCGGCGCCGCCGCGATCCTCACCGGTCCAGCGCGCGAACAAATTGTGTTCGATGCCGACCTGATCGAGCGCCTTTCCCAGCGTCTGGTGCACGATGTCCATCACCGTCTGGGGCTTGTGATAGAAGGCCGGCATCGGAGGCAGCAGGATGCCGCCGTAGTCCGCCACCCGCGACATCAGTTCCAAGTGGCCCTTGTGCAGCGGCGTCTCGCGCACCATCAGCACCAGTGGACGGCGCTCCTTGAGCGTGACGTCGGCGGCGCGTATCACCAGGTTGTAGGTGAACGAGTTGGCGATCGCCGACAGGGTCTTGATGGTGCAGGGCGCCACGATCATGCCGCGGGTGCGAAACGAGCCACTGGCCACCGCCGCCCCGACATCCTTGTTGCTGTAGACCTTGCTGGCCAGTGCCTTGACGTCCTCGATCGTGTACTCGGTCTCGATGGTCAGGTTCATGCCGGCGGCCTCGCTCAGGATCAGGTGCGTCTCCTGCCCGAGCTCGCGCAGGACGCGCAGCATCTCCACGCCATAGATCACGCCGGTAGCACCGGTGATCGCAACCACCAGCGGAAGTTGTTTGGGATCGCTCATGGGGGTATTGTCAGTGGATTTGGGCTTGTTCGTGATCGTGCCACTTGCTCAGGCAATGGGCCGCCAGCTGAAAGATCTCATTGGCGGTGATGATGCCCACCACCTGATCGCCGTGCATCACCGGAAACTGCGCGACCTGCAGCTCGCGGCCACGGCGCAGGCACGCCTGCATGCTGTCCTCGTCACTGACGGTGGCCGGGTTGCGCACCATGACATCGCGCACACGCAGGCGGTTGACAAAGAAGTTGAACTCGTCGGGATCCTGCTTGCGCAACACAAAGTGGCCCATGCGCAGCATGTTGGCGCGCGTTACCAGCCCGCGCAGTCGCCCCTGATCCACCACCGGCAGGGCATGCAGGTTGTGCTCGGAGAGCAGCCGCTTGGCATCCGACACCAGCGTGTCGCTCGGTATCGTCATCGGGTTGGCCTGCATCCAGTTGCGCACCATCATGATTCATTCTCCTGCGACGACTTGACCTG
>Ga0208628_1000978_pt1 | contig 11268 bp, 9 predicted proteins | sample LakWasMet16_LOW5_2_FD_183864 | JGI IMG/M metagenome (GOLD analysis project Ga0208628, IMG submission 183864) | Freshwater sediment methanotrophic microbial communities from Lake Washington under simulated oxygen tension - Sediment Metagenome... | ecosystem: Environmental > Aquatic > Freshwater >... | reverse complement strand
TTTTTGGGATGACATGTGCTTCTGTTGTGATAAGAGATTTAACCGATTGGAAAGAGGTTAAATAGTCCAAATTATTGAGACTCAAAACTCTAACTTTTTTAACAATTTAATGATTAGTAAATTTTTAACAATATTTTGTATTAATTAAATTAATCGTTAAGTTTGTAATTATAATAAATCCCCATTTATTTAATTTATAAATTATATAAAAATGAAAAAATTATTACTTAGTGCTACGGCTTTTTTATCATTAGTAGCAAGTAGCTACGCCCAAGAAATTAAGCCTTGTGGTACTTACGAAGCTCGTGAATATTATTTAAAAGCTTTACCAGGTTATGCTGCAAAATTAAATGCTGCTGAAACAGCTGCAAGAGCAGAATATCAAGCGTATTTGCAGAATGCCAATTCAGCAAAAACAAATTCTGTTCAACCTACATACACTGTACCAGTTGTATTTCATGTTTTGCATAATGGTGAAGCTGTGGGGTCTGGAACAAATGTTAGTGATGCTGCTTTAATTGCAGCTTTAGCTCAAGTTAATAAGGATTATGGAAAACAAAATTCTGATACAGTTAGTATTGATCCTTTATATCAGCCATTATATAAAAATGCTAAGATGAAATTTGTATTAGCTAAAAAAGATCCAAACGGAAATTGTACTAATGGTATTGTTCGTCATGAAGATCCTAACTCTAATTGGTCTCAAGCAGATTTATTTGCATACCAATATAGTACAATGGCTGCAGGTAATTGGAACCCATCAAAATACTTAAATGTATATATTGTAAGTAACATTATTGGACAATCTATTGGTATTACTGTTGGTTATACTTATTTACCTGGTACTTCACCTGTTTCTGCTGCTGATGCTATTGTTTATCGTTACGACTTTTTATCAGGATTAAATGCTCGTGCATTAAGTCATGAAATCGGTCACTGGTTTGGATTAAGTCATACTTTTGGAGCAACCAACGAACCAGGATTTGAATGTGGTAATGATGATATTTATGATACCCCAGCAACAACTGGATTTTTCAGTACTTGCCCTAAACCAGGAAGCTATACAGTTACTCCTTCAGTAGCTACTCCAGCGGATAGCTCGGATATTACTAATGTAAAATTTGGTAAAATGTCAAATACAACTGCTTTAAATTCTTTGACAGGTACAATGATTAGAAATTTATTTACAATGGTTTCTACAACTGTTACTCCTGTAGTTGATACAACAAGTTCTTTTGCAGTAGGTACAGCTGGAGGATATTCAGATTTTTCTAAAAAATATGGTAATGATTTTAACTCTAATACTACTAATACATTAAGTATAACAAGTATAGCTAGTTCTACGGTAAGTAATTATGTAGCTGCATATATGGATTATAATAGAGATGGTGATTTTTCTGATGCAGGTGAAACGGTTTTAGCACCAACAGGTGGTTCTTTAGGTACTCAAACATTTACTTCTTCAGTTTTAATTCCTAGTAGTACTTATGCAATTATTCGATTAAGAGTTTTAACAAGCGATTCTCCAATTACTGGACCTGCGATGTCTATTACAAGCGGAGAAATTGAAGACTATAATTTGAATATAGGTACAACTCCTTCTGCTACAAATAGCCCAAATAGAACAATGGCTACTTGTGATACAGTAAGACCAAATGTTGAAAATATCATGGACTATTCTGATTGTCCAAAAATGTTTACAATTGGTCAAATTGATAAAATGAGATTAACTTGTCAATCTTCAATTGCTGCAAGAGATTCATTAGTAGGAATTGCAAACTTAATTTTTACTGGTATTTTAGATGCAAGTGGAAATCCAACAGGTGTTACTCCTTGTGCTCCAATTGCAGATTTCGCTGCTAATAAAGCTCAAAACTGTGCTGGTCAAGCAATAGTATTTACAAATACTTCTTACAACTCAGTTCCAACATCATTCTTATGGACATTTGAAGGTGGTACTCCATCTACATCTACATTATCAACTCAGTCAGTAACTTATGCTGCCCCTGGTACATATTCAGTTTCTTTAACTGTTTCAAATGCAAACGGTTCTTCAACAAAAACTGTTAATTCATTTGTTACAGTAAATTGGAATGGCGCTAAACAATTACCATTCTCTGAAGGTTTTGAAAGTGGACAATGGTGGCCTGATGGATTTGTTATGTTAAATGAAGATCCAGGAACTCCTTCTTGGGAAATGTCAAACTATGGAGCAGGTGGTTCTACAAAATCAGTTGTTTTAGCTAGTGCAAATTATGTAAATAATTTCCCTGGATTTGCTGAAAATGTAGATATTATGGAAACTCCATCATTTGATTTTACAAATACAACAAATATTTCATTCTCTTTTGATTATTCATTTGCAAGAAAGTCAACAGTTGTTGCAACAGATGAAACTTTTAAATTACAATACAGCACAGATTGCGGTGGTTCTTGGGTTAATATGCCAGGTACTCCACCAGCATCATCAATGGCTGTAAGTGGCGGTGTTGTAAATGCACCATATATTCCATGGAGTTCAACAACTCCAAATCCAAAATGGGTAACTAAATCGTTTGCTACTGCAGTTTTAAATCCAATATTAAGTAATAAGAGAAGTGTAAAATTCCGTTTTTGGTTTCAAAATGATATAACTGGCGGACAGTCTCAAAACTTATATATTGATAATATTAATATTGGTGGTACTGTTGGAATTAACGAATTTGAAAATGCTTTAGGTCTTTCTATTTATCCTAATCCAACTAGTACTTCTTCAGAGGTTGAGTTCACTTCTCCTTATGATGCTAAAGTTAATGTATTAGTTTATGATGTAACTGGCCGTGTGGTTGAAGAATATTCTACTAATGCATCAGCAGGTGTAATTTCTAAATACACCGTAAATTCTTCAAATAAATTAAATTCAGGTATCTATTTTATTACTTTAAATATTAATAACAATAAGATTACTAAGAAATTAATTATCGAATAATTTTAGATTTAGTATTTAAAAACGCCTTTCTATTAAGAAAGGCGTTTTTTTTTGATAAAAATCAAATCATATAATCAGCAAAAAATAATTATCTTTGCGCCCTCAATAACAAGTAATTGAGACTAAAAATTAAATCAAAGTACCTATGAAATTTTTAAGATTTTACATTTTATATAGATTAGAAATTATTATTGCCTTAGTTATTTTAGGTGTTTTATCACATTTGTATCTAGATGCAGTAACCGCTTGGATTTGCTACACATTAGCAATATTTTCTCTCGTATTTTATTTTGGAATGGGAACCATGCGTATAGTTCAAGAAGCCGTGTCTGATGGAGATGTTGATTTAGCAATGAAATATTTAGATAAAATCAAATTTCCTAGATTACTTTATAAACCAATTCGTTCTGGATATTACATGTTACAAAGTAATCTATCAATGGCGTCTAATGATTTAGATAAAGCAGAAGATAATATTAGAAAGAGTTTAAAAATTAAATCTAAGATAGTTGGTGATATGGAAGGCTCTAACTTGATGCAGTTAGGATTTATTGAACTTAAAAAAGGTAACACCAAACAAGCTCGTGTACATTTATTAGAAGCTGTGAAAGCTGGTATACCTGATAAAGATAGTTTAGCGGCAGCTCATTTACAATTATGTAATATTGAAGCACAACGTATGCAGTACAAAATTGCAAAACAACATTTTAAAAAGGCAAAGGATTTAAAACCTAAAAATGATGAAATTGTTTCTCAATTAAAACAAATGGAGAAGCAGATTAGTAGAATGCCAGGGTAAACAAAAAAAGCTGAATGTGAGTTCAGCTTTTTTTTGTTAATGCATTATTTTCTGTCACTTCGAGCGTAGTCGAGAAGTGTCTTATATTTAAACTGCCGATGTTCTCGACTACGCTCGAACTGACAAATTTTAATCTGATTTTTTGAGGATTAAATTCCTTTTGGGTAACAAATAAAATACTTAGTTACTTTTTTACTCAACATCTTAATATTTAATTGGTCAGATGCTTTTGCTACATCAATTAATTGACCGTTTTTATGTAAGATGTTGATTTGAACTTTTGATGAATTGTATGCGCTATTATTGACGCTTTCAGCAAATACAAAATACTCAGATTCCTTTTTCGTAAGCTTATATTTCTTCATCACCTTTTCTTGAATTTGGTTTTTATAAGTAGGGGTGAAGTTTTTATTTTGCAGTTCAATTTTGTATAAGTTCCTATCAATGATGTTTGTACATAAAGTTGATAAAACAATATCTTTATGATTCATCCAAACCTTTACAGAAGCCATGATATCGTAATCATCTAATAATATAAACTGCTGCAATAACTCGGGCTTGCTAATGAAATCTTTTTTACTGAAATTATTTTTTAAGAATAAAGATAGAGCTGGAGTGGCAAATAAATCTTCTCCAGCTAATGATAATTCTTTAGCACGTTTTAAAACATTTACTAATAACTTCTCTGCACTTAAAACTGTTTTATGTAAATATACTTGCCAATACATTAAACGGCGGGCAATTAAAAAACTCTCCACACTGTAAATGCCTTTTGCTTCAACCACTAAATTTCCTTCTTTTACATTAAGCATTTTTATAATACGATCGCTACTAACAACACCTTCCGAAACACCCGTAAAAAAACTATCTCTATTCAAGTAATCTAGTCTATCCATATCTAACTGACTAGATACTAATTGATGTAAGAATTTTTTAGGATGTTCATTATTGAAAATTTTAATGGCTAAACTTAATTTGCCTTTAAAAGATTTGTTTAATTCGTCCATCAACATAGTTGAAATGTCTTCGTGATGAATTCCTTTAACAATTGTATGCTCTAGGGCATGAGAAAAAGGACCATGGCCAATATCATGTAATAAAATAGCAACGATAGCGGCTCTTGATTCATCGTCAGTAATTTTAATGTCTTTTGATTTTAAAACTTGTAAGGCTTCTGTCATTAAATACATCGCGCCAATGGCATGATGAAAACGTGTATGTAAAGCACCAGGATAAACTAAATTAGTTAAACCTAATTGTTTAATTCGTCTTAAACGTTGAAAAATAGGATGATTAATTAAATCATATACCAAATCATCTGGCAATGTTACAAAGCCATAAATTGGGTCGTTTATTATTTTTCGTTTGTTTGAAATCATAGTTTAAAGAAGTATTACAATAAACAAATCTAATTATTTTAAACCGTTTTTATCCTAAAAATAGTTCCATAAATAACACATAAATGATTATTTTTGTGACTCAATTTTAAAACTGCGTTATGCCAAAAATATCTACAAAGGCTATTGAAATGCCTTCTTCTCCAATTCGTAAATTAGTTCCATTTGCTGAAGCGGCTAAAAAACGCGGTACAAAAATATATCATTTAAATATTGGACAACCTGATATCGAAACACCAGAGTCATTTTTAAATGCAGTAAAAACAGCAGATTTTAAAGTGCTAGAATATAGTCATAGCGCTGGTAATGAAAGTTACCGCAAAAAATTATGTAACTATTATAAATCATATAATATCAATATTGATGCTAATGAAGTGATTATCACTTGTGGTGGCTCTGAAGCTATTGAAATTACCATGAAGACTTGCTTTAACGAAGGTGATGAAGTGATTATTCCTGAACCATTTTATGCTAATTATAATGGATTTTCAACAGCAGCAGGAGTTAAAGTAGTTCCTGTAAGAAGTTATATTGAAACTGGTTTTGCTTTACCTCCAATTAGCGATTTTGAAAAAGTAATTACGCCAAAAACAAAAGGGATTATGATTTGTAATCCTGGTAATCCAACAGGATATTTATATTCAAAAGCAGAGTTAGAAGCATTGCGTGACTTAGTTAAAAAATACGATTTATATTTATTAAGTGATGAAGTGTATCGTGAGTTTTGTTATGATGGTAAAGAATATATTTCGGTAATGCACCTAGAAGGTATTGAAAATAATGTCGTGCTTTTAGATTCTATTTCTAAACGTTATAGTGCTTGTGGTGCTCGTATTGGAGCTATGATTAGCAAAAACAAAGAAGTAATGGCAGCGGCTATGAAATTTGCTCAAGCTCGTTTATCTCCCCCAAGTTATGGACAAATTGGAGCAGAAGGTGCTTTAGATACACCACAATCTTATTTTGATGGGGTAAAAACAGAATATATTGCACGTAGAGATTACGTAATTGAAGAAATCAATAAAATTGATGGTGTATTTTGTCCGAAACCAAGTGGAGCTTTTTATTGCATCGCTCGTTTACCAATTGATAATTCGGATAAATTTTGTCAGTGGTTATTAGAAGAGTTTTCTTTTGATGGTAAAACCGTGATGATGGCTCCCGCAACAGGATTTTATTCAACTCCAGGTGCTGGAACTAATGAAGTGCGTTTAGCTTATGTCTTAAATAAAGAAGATTTGAAAAATGCTATTATATGTTTAAAAGAGGCGTTGAAAGTATATCCTGGTAAAACAAACTAAGAATGGATTATATAGATAATTAAGCCAGAGTCAAACTCTGGCTTTTTTTATTTTCAGACAGACTGACTGTAAAAAACCGATTATTGTCAGTATTTATGGCTTGGTATGTTTTTGGAGCAAAAACTACAAATGAGAAGTTTTCCTTTAAAAGAATTATTATCTGTTATCAAATTCCCTATGTTGTTTTTGGTAATTATTTGGCTGATATTTTGGGCAGATGATTATTGGAATTTGGATTTATATTTTTTAGGAGTTAATCCAAGAACTGTTTCTGGATTGAAAGGAATTTTGTTTGCGCCCTTAATTCATGGCGATTTGAGTCATATTCTCAATAACAGTTTACCGGTATTGATTTTAGGTTCTATGATATTTTATTTTTATAAACCAATTGCCTGGCCTGCTATTTTTTGGATTTACTTGATAAGTGGACTTTGGTTGTGGGTAGGAGGAAGAAATAATGATGTGATTCCTAATTATCATTTTGGAGCTAGTACCTTGATTTATGGATTTTCAACTTTTTTATTTTTCAGTGGAGTATTTCGTAAACACAAACAATTAATGATGGTATCAGCTTTTGTTGTATTTACTTATGGAAGCATTACTTGGGGCATTTTTCCAATAGATAGAACCATGTCGTGGGAAGGACATTTATTTGGCTCCATTTCAGGTATTTTAATTGCTTATAGTTATCGAAAAGATGGCCCTCAGCCAATACCATATCAATGGCCAGAGGAAGAAATTGATTTGGAGGCTATTGCTAATCAAGAATTGTTAGAAGAGCAAAATGCCACTCAAATGCAATTTGATATTCAAAATGATAAACCATCTTTAGATCCTTTTCAAATTGTTTATCATTACAAAGAGTCTGATGAATCTAAGCCTACAGAAACAAAAGAATAACAACTTTAAATCTGATTTTTTTAACAGAAAATTTTGAGTATATTTGCCCGAATTTTAACACCGAAAATTCATTCTTATGGCATCAACTCTTTTAGCAAACAAATTTGCTCCCGAAGGTTTAACGTATGATGATGTTTTATTAGTTCCAGCTTATTCAGAAGTATTACCTCGTGAGGTAAGTATCTCAAGCCAATTTACTAAAAACATCAAAATAAATTCCCCAATTGTTTCAGCAGCAATGGATACTGTTACTGAGTATCAAATGGCTATTACAATTGCTCAAGAAGGAGGGATTGGCGTATTACATAAAAACATGACGATTGCTGAACAAGCCATGCATGTTCGTAAAGTAAAACGTAGTGAAAGTGGGATGATTGTTGATCCATTAACCATTATTCAAACAGCTACTATTAACGATGCTTTAGCTATTATGGCTGAAAATAAAATTGGTGGAGTGCCTGTGGTTGATGCTGATAAAAAGTTTGTTGGTATTGTAACGAATCGTGATTTGCGTTTTGAGAAAAACTTAAAACGTTTAGTGAAAGAAGTAATGACTCCTGCCAGCAAAGCAGTTACTGCTAAGCAAGGTGTGACGTTAAAACAAGCTGAAGAAATTTTACAAGATCATAAAATTGAAAAATTACCAATCCTAGATAAAAACAATCGATTAATTGGTTTAATTACATACAAAGATATTATCAAAATTAAGGTTCGTCCTAATGCTGCGAAAGATGATAGAGGTAGATTACGCGTAGCTGCAGCTGTTGGTGTTACTGCTGATACGATGGAGCGTGTAGATGCTTTAGTAGAAGCGGGAGTAGATGCAATTATTATTGATACGGCACATGGTCACTCAAAAGGAGTTATTATCAAATTAAAAGAAGTAAAAAAGAAATATAAAGATTTACAAGTAGTTGTTGGAAACATCGCCACTGGTGCTGCTGCTTTAGATTTAATGAAAGCTGGTGCTGATGGTGTAAAAGTTGGTATTGGTCCGGGATCTATTTGTACTACTCGTGTTATTGCAGGAGTTGGTGTTCCTCAATTAACAGCTATTATGGAAGTAGCAGCTGCTTTAAAAGGTCGTTTACCAATTATTGCTGATGGTGGAATTCGTTATACAGGTGATATCGTAAAAGCAATTGCAGCAGGTGCTCACACAGTAATGATGGGTGGTATGTTTGCAGGTGTTGAAGAAAGTCCAGGAGAAACAATTATTTTCGAAGGTCGTCAATTCAAAGCATACCGTGGAATGGGTTCTTTAGAGGCTATGCAAAAAGGTTCTAAAGATCGTTATTTCCAAGATGCAGAAGATGATATTAAAAAATTAGTACCAGAAGGTATTAGCGGTCGCGTCCCTTACAAAGGGCATTTAGCTGATGTGATGTATCAATTGATTGGTGGTTTAAGAGCTGGAATGGGATATTGTGGCGCTAAAGATATAAAAGCTTTACAAGGTGCTAAGTTTACTCGAATTACAGCTGCTGGTGTGAAAGAAAGTCACCCTCATGATGTAGTTATCACAAGAGAGGCACCAAATTATACTCGTTAAAATTAACTCATAATTATAAAAAGGAATGGTATTACCAATAGTTGTTTACGGCGATCCGGTTTTAAGAAAAAAATGTGTTGACATAGACAAAGACTATCCTAATTTAGGACAGTTTATTAAGGATATGTATGAAACTATGTACGAAGCAAATGGCGTTGGTTTAGCAGCTCCTCAAGTTAATAAAGCTATTCGTTTATTTGTAGTTGATGCTTCTCCTTTTGCAGAAGTGGATGAAGATGAAGAACCAGAATTTACTGCTGAAGAAATGAAGCAAATGAATGGTTTCAAAAAAACATTCATCAATGCTCAAATACTTGAAGAAGTGGGTGAGGAGTGGAAATTTAACGAAGGTTGTTTAAGTATTCCTAAAATTAGAGAAGATGTGTTACGTAAACCAAAATTAACGATTGAATATTACGACGAAAATTTCAAAAAACACACTGAGACTTATGATGGTGTGATTGCTCGAGTTATACAGCATGAATACGATCATATTGAAGGTGTTTTATTTACTGATAAAATTAATCCGTTTAAACGTAAATTAATTAGTGGAAAATTAACGGATATTTCAAAAGGAAAATTTAGAGCAGATTATAAAACAAGAGTGTTTCAACCAAAACGATAATCATGTTATATAAAATTGGATTTTTTATTACTGGTAGTTTATTTTTAATGTCTTGCGGCAATAATTCTCCCGAACAAAAACAAGAAGAAATAAAAAAAGACACAATTATCGCAGCTGATAAATGCACTAGTTTATTTAACGAAGCTAAACGATTAGATGACATTTTATTAAAAGCTACGGTTGTAAATAATGACATCGCCGAACAAGCATCAAAAGCTTTTTATGAATTTTCTGTTAATTGCAAAGATGATACTTTAGCTCCAGTGTTTTTAGTTAAAGCAGGTCAGGTATCTCAATCCATAAAAAAATACACTCAAGCTCAATCTTTTTTCAAGAAATGTATCGATGATTTTCCGAATTTTAAAAGTAGGGGTGCCGCTATGTTCTTATTAGCTCAACTCTATGATGACGCATCTATTTTAAATAATGAGTCAGATGCCAGAACGATATATCATCAAATCATAAGAGAATATCCTGACAGTCCATATGCAAATGATGCTAAAGCTTGTATAAAAAACTTAGGGAAATCTGATGAAGAATTAATTCAAGAATTTTTAAAGAAGAATAAATAATTTTTTTCTTTTATTTAAAATTTAGGGCAAGAAACCAATACTCTTGTAACTTTTTTCTTTTTAGGATTGCACATTTGAAATGACAATGTGATTTCATGCGCTCCTTTTGTTTGTCGGTATAATTTTGAAATTGTAAAATCATAGCTATATCCAACACTAAATCTTTCTTTTTGATAACCTAAAATTATAGCCACGGCATCATCATTTCTATAACCTGGCTTATATGCTTTAAAACCAGGAATCCCTCTATACCATAATCCTAAATTTACACTATATTGAGTATAATACAATCCAATATCAAACTGATCAAATTCTCCTTGGCCTCTATAATTCATTACTGCTGTTATAGATTTTTTTAAATCAGGGTCTCTTTCATCCTCATTTAAATTAAATTTTGCGCCACCGTGAACGCTATATTTTATTGGTAAGATAGAGGTTGTACCACCTGTTAATAATGATTCATTAGGTTTATTCAAATGAAAAAAAGAAGTGCCTATCCAATATTTTGATGTGTAAAGCAAAGCACCAGCCCCAATATCAAAAAAAGCTTTATTTTGAGTAGGTGTTTCAACTGTAGTTACTGAACTAGCACCTGCATTTCCACCTCTAGCAATTTGATCACCAAATAATAGTCTATCAAAATGAATACTTTTTATGGTTACACCTGGTTGAATACCAAATCGTACTACTAATGTTTTATTGATTTTTGTTTCGTAGGCAAAAGATGGATTTATGATTGTTGTTTTTAATCCACCTGTACCTGATTCATCAACAGCACATTGTAAACCAATACCTAAATGTTGTTTTGATAAATAATGATCCATTGATAATAAATAAGATTTGTAAGCCGTTTTCACATAAGGCCATTGATTTCTGTATACCAAAGATACTCTTGAACAAACATTTGCTCCTGTAAATGCAGGATTTAAGTATAAGGGAGATGCATAAAATTGTGTAAAATGCATATCCTGACCTAGCGCACAAGTAGATTGAATGGTGAAAAATAAAGCAATTATTTTTAAGGACTTAAACATATTTTATCTTAGAAGAGTTACATCTCCTGTTTTTTTAAATTCTTTTCCGTTATTTAATTTTACATAAGCTTTCCAAACATACACACCTAGTTGGCATATTTTGTCTTTATAATATCCATC
>Ga0208628_1000976_pt1 | contig 11287 bp, 11 predicted proteins | sample LakWasMet16_LOW5_2_FD_183864 | JGI IMG/M metagenome (GOLD analysis project Ga0208628, IMG submission 183864) | Freshwater sediment methanotrophic microbial communities from Lake Washington under simulated oxygen tension - Sediment Metagenome... | ecosystem: Environmental > Aquatic > Freshwater >... | reverse complement strand
CGCGACAGTGTCGATGCCAATAACCAGCAGGGTGTTGAAACCCTGCGCCATTCGGCCGAAAGCGCCGTTCGAGAAGTCGTCGGCAACAATACGATGGACAAGGTGCTTTTCGAGCGAAGCCAGTTGGCGATCGAAGCCCAGAAACATCTGCAGGAAACCTTGAATCTGTATAAAACCGGCTTGAAGGTTTCACAATTTACCCTGCCCAATGCACGTCCACCCGAAGAAGTGAAGCAGGCCTTCGACGACGCCATCAGCGCGCGCGAAAACAAGAACCAGCTGGAAAGCGAGGCCAAGGCCTACGCCAGCAAGATGGTTCCCGAAGCGAAGGGTGTCGCCTCGCGAATCAAGGCGGAATCTGAAGGTTATAAAGCCTCCGTCGTGGCAAAAGCACAGGGTGACGCAAAGCGTTTTAGTTTGCTGGTCGAGCAATATCGCAAGGCCCCCGAAGTTACCCGCAAGCGTTTGTATCTGGAAACCATGCAGGAAGTCCTTTCGAAAAACCAGAAAGTGGTTTCCGGTCGCGACAACAATGTTCTTTACATTCCTTTAAATGGTACCGGCATGCCGAGTCCAGAAAATGCTGCTACACGCATGGCGCCGGTACAGGCCATCATCGGTAACGATGCCGTCAATAAAGTCGAGCCGGCGCCCCGTCGCGAAGGCCGAGAAGGAAGTCGATAATGCGCAATCTCACCAACGTATTGATTATGGCGGCATTGGTGTTGCTGGCCTTGTTCAGCAGTACCTACATCGTCAATGAAAACCAGACGGCCATCGTATTGAACCTCGGTAAAATCGTCCGTACCGATATCAAGCCCGGGCTGCATTTCAAATGGCCGATGGTCGAAGAAGTCCGCAAATTCGATCGTCGTATCCTGAACATGGAAGACAAGCCGCAGCGTTATCTCACTGCCGAGAAAAAAGACGTCGAAATCGATTTTTTCGTGAAGTGGCAAATCAAGAACGTCACCACTTTCTACAAAGCGTCGAGCGGTGGCGATGAAGAGGCGGCCAAGCAACGCTTGCTGCCTATCGTCAAAAGCGCCTTGAACAATGAAATCAACCAGCTGACTTTGTCGCAGGTAGTTTCCAGCGGTCGATCCAATTTGACCGGACGCCTGCTGAAAAACATCAATCTCGGCGCCAGTACGCTGGGTGTCGAAGTGCTCGATGTCCGCATTAAACGTATCAACCTGCCGCAGGAAGGCGATATTCTGAAGTCCGTATTCGACCGCATGCGCGCCGAGCGTACCCAGGTGGCATCGCGCTTGCGTGCCGAAGGTGCCCAAGGAGCGAATGCCATCCGTGCCGGTGCTGATCGAGACAGTCAGGTGATTCTGGCGAATGCCGAACGCGATGCGCAAACCCTGCGCGGTGAAGGCGATGCCCTCGCAGCCGAGATCTCCGCCGGCGCCTACAATCAGGACGCCGAGTTCTATGGTTTCTACCGCAGCCTGGAGGCTTATCGCGTCACCATGGCCGATGGCAAGACCGTGATGGTGCTCGATCCGGATTCCGAGTTCCTGAAGTACTTCGGCAACCAGCGCAAGTAAGATGGTGTGGGCGGATTTACTGGCCGCACTGGCTCTGGTGCTGATTTTGGAGGGGCTGTTTCTTTTCGCGGCCCCGAAAGCCTGGAAGCGCATGGTGGCGCAATTATTGCCCCAGCCGGAGCGTCAGCTTAGCGCCGTTGGCGGGTTTATGGTCATCGCAGGCTTGATAGCACTGTATTTCATCCGGGGCGGCTGATTGCACCAAAATAAAACCTGCAAAAGCCGACAAATTAAAGGATAATTTCACAAAGCCGGGGGTCATCCACCGGCTTTTTCTGTGTCTGGGTTTCAGTTTTGGAGATTTTTATGGGTCAGTCAGTCGTGGTATTGGGCGCTCAATGGGGCGATGAAGGCAAAGGCAAAATCGTCGATTTGCTCACCGAGAAAATTGGCGCCGTCGTGCGCTTCCAAGGCGGCCACAATGCCGGCCACACGCTGGTGATCAACGGCAAGAAAACCGTTCTGCATCTTATTCCGTCCGGTATTCTCCGTGCCGACACCCTCTGCCTGATCGGCAATGGCGTGGTTCTGTCGCCGGCCGCATTGAAAAAAGAAATTGCCGAACTCGAAGCCACCGGCGTCGACGTGCGTTCGCGCCTGAAAATCAGCCCGGCCACGCCGCTGATCATGCCGTACCACATTGCCCTCGACCAGGCTCGCGAAAAAGCGGCTGGCGGCAAGGCGATTGGTACCACCGGTCGCGGTATCGGCCCGGCCTATGAAGACAAAGTCGCGCGTCGCGGCATCCGCGTTGCCGATTTGAAATACCCGGTGGAGCTCGCCGAAAAATTGCATGCGGCGCTCGATTACCACAACTTTGTGCTGACGAAATATCTTGGTGTCGATGCGGTCGATTTCCAGCAGACTTACGACGAAGCCTTGGCCTTCGGCGAATACGTCGAACCAATGAAGACCGACATCGCCGGTCTGCTTCATGACCTGCGCAAGCAGGGCAAGAAAGTCATGTTCGAAGGTGCGCAAGGTTCGCTGCTCGACATCGATCACGGCACCTATCCTTACGTCACATCATCGAATACTACCGTCGGTGGTGCACTTGCCGGTACCGGTGTCGGTGCCGATTCGATCGATTACGTGCTCGGCATCGCGAAGGCCTACGCGACTCGCGTAGGCGGCGGCCCGTTTCCGACCGAATTGCATGATGAAACCGGCGAAGATATCCGCAAGCGCGGTCAGGAATTCGGTGCTACCACCGGGCGTCCGCGTCGCTGTGGCTGGATCGATATCGTGGCGTTGAAACGCGCCGTTGCCATCAACGGTATCTCCGGCCTGTGCATTACCAAGCTCGATATTCTCGACGGCATGCCGTCGCTGAAAATGTGCATTGCCTACAAGTACCACGGCAAGCAAAGCGAATACGCGCCGCTGGATGCGCAGGGCTGGGACCAATGCGAGCCGGTCTATCTGGAGTTTCCGGGTTGGAGCGAATCCACCGCGGGTATCACCGAATGGGAAAAGCTGCCGCCCGCCGCCCGTGCCTATCTGCGCTCGCTGGAAGAGTTGTCGGGTTGTCCGCTGGCGATTGTGTCCACCGGGCCGGATCGTGATGCCACGATCATCCTGCGTGATCCGTTCGCATAATAACAAGCAGCATTTTGACCAACGAAAAACCGCGCTTTGCGCGGTTTTTTTATGACTGATGGGAACTGGAATAAATTTTCATTTGCGGGAGCTGGTTTACCAGCAATCAGTGGCTTCGTCTGTATGTTTCATGCTTATTAGGCTCTGCCTCGGCAAGTACCTTGAACTGATTCGGGCGCTTCTTCCAGCGATCGCTTTGGCCGCTTTCTTCTTCCAGCGCGACATCGGGTATTTGATTGAATGAAATCCGCATCGGTGCCGAATCGAGCGCCTGCTGCATGCTGCCGAAATACATTTTATTATTGCCGTATTTTTTATTGATGTTGTCCAGCAACATGTTCAGGGCGGGGTTTTCCTTCATCTCCGAAAACAGGGGGACGCATGTGCCTTCGCGCTCGACCAGTCCAGTCAGGGTCACCGATACCGCAAGCGGTTTATGATTGTCCTGGCGTTGATCGAGTAGACGGATCAAGCGATGCAGCAGGATTTTTGAATCATCGGTCGGATCCATTTTTTCGGCAGCTTCCCAGGCCTCGTTACCCAGATACTTCACCCGGACATGTAAGCGGCTGGCCAGCAATTCATAACTGCGTAAACGCATGGCCGCTTTCATCAACAGTTTTTTAAGAACGGCGCCAACGCCGGTTGCATTCCTGAATTCCGGCGCAAGAACATGCGAATGACCCACGGTGCCGCGCTGGCTTTCGGCTTGTTCGATTTCTTCGCCATGCAGCCTGTCAAAAAAGCGTTCGCCTTCGATGCCGCCCCAGACTTCCTTCAGTTTTATGCGCGAGCTGAAACAAAGTTGTTCGACGCTGTGAATGCCGGCATGGCGCAGGCGTTTTTCCATGTTGTAGCCGACGCCGCATAAATCGCTGATTTTCAAACCGAATAAGGCATCGGGAAGATCTTTTTCTTCCAGGACGACCAGGCCATCCGGTTTTTGCATGTCGCTGGCGGTTTTTGCCAAAAAACCATTCGGGGCAATGCCGATGGAACAACGCAACCAATCGCCGGTCTCGCGCACGCTCTGTTTTATCCTGCGGGAAATTTCGATGGCGCGATCAGGCTCGCGTTCACGCCCCATCAAACGGCATTCCGCTTCATCGATCGAACCGACTTTATGAATCGGAATGCAGTTGTCAATCGCCTTCAATAAACGATGATGGTATTGGACGTATAGCGCCGGGTGTGCAAGTACAAGCACCAGATCGGGACATCGTGCTTTCGCTTCGGCAACCAATGTGCCGGTTTTAACGCCGTATTTTTTTGCCTCGATGCTGGCGGCAATACAGCAGCTGGAATTCGCCATGACCGGCACAACCGCTATCGGCCGTCCGCGCAGGCTGGGGTTTTCCTGCTGCTCGACCGAGGCAAAATAAGAATTGAAATCGACAAACAGGCTGCGCAGCGTCACGATATTTTCCTCGGCGCGGGCGATCCATTTTACTCGCTGCGCCTGAATTCGGTGAAAAACCTTCGTGATTTTTTAATCTGTATTCGTCTCAATTGCTGAGACGACATTTCTCATGAAACATTGAGTCGTGGAACTATGTATTAATAAAAAACGCGGGGATGGCCCGAGAGAGAAAGCGCATCCCCACGTCTAGACGACTGGTGGAATTACAAAACCCGGAACAGACGCGTATTGACCGGTGACACATAGCTGCGTTCGCGGCGAAGGTCTGCCTGGCGTCTCCAGGCGCTTTCAATGGCGACATGGTTTTGCCATGCAGTCAATGGAAACTCCGATGGATTGTCGATTCGGTACGAGCAAAATTCGCGATAGTCATGGACGATATTTTCAAAGCTTGGCCAGCTGAGTTCGATCATCAATGCGTCGTCCAGATGCCCGAACAAGGCCCGGCCATCGGGAATGAGATCGTCGTGTTTGTCGAGATACGCCAGCAGCAGGCGTGCACGAACGCGCAATTTCGAATCCATCGTCCAGTCCTTGTCGGCCAGCATGCGACGCAGCGTTTCCGCGCGCGCAATGCGATGTGCAATCATGGACGCCACTTTCTCGGCGGGCAGGGTTTGCAGGCGACGGGCCAGGCTGACGATGGAATCGGCATTCACGGTTTCAGCTTTGCGATAGAGTGTACGAAGCAGTGCGTTGAAATGAATCACGGCATCCACCTTGAGCGGCTTGCCATTGAGTTCGTTTCGGCGTGCGGCGCCATACGACACCGGCAGACGCAAATCAGCGACATTGTCAGTGTAGTGGTAGGCGTTCATGAAAATCTCCTTGATGGGTTGGTATTGGTTTTGATGCACGATCAGTTTGTATGGTTGCAATGTTTTTTACGCGTGGCCTAAGTCCTAATGACCATCGTCACGGTCATTCGTATTTCGGACATGCCGAAAGTCATGCCGTATTTTTACCAAAGTCACAATAAAATCACGGGAAATTTGTTTAGCTGACGATATGAAAACCCTTAAAAAGATAACGATCTTCGTTTTGTCATTTGCATTTTCGGCGCAGGCTTTATCAAGGCCCGTGGTGACTGCGACAAGTCCGCCGGTTTTCGACAATTCGCGTTACGTCATGGTCGATGACGTCCGTTTGCATGTTCGCGAATGGGGTGACCGAAATTCGACAGCGTGTCCGGTTTTGCTGGTGCATGGATTTGCCGGATCGACGTTTTCGTTCCGCGAATTGGCTCCCGCATTGGCAAAATCCGGGCACCCGGTATTGGCGATTGATTTGCCGGGCTACGGTTATAGCCAAAGGTCATCTTTTTCCGGCACGGCCGCCAATGCCCTGTGGCAATTGCTGGAGGGCGAAAGACCGGGGCAATCCTGGTGTCTGCTGGGGCATTCCATGGGCGCGAAACTGGTCGGGCAAATGGCTGCGTTGAAGCCCACTCGGGTGCAGGCGATCGTCTACTCGAACGGTTCGCCGCTGGTGTCGTCCGAGCGCAGGAAAAAATGGTTTTCATCGTCGGGTTTTGTCCGCGATGCCGCCATTCGCTGGATCGAAAAGCATTATCTGAACGAGAAAAAATTTATCGGGGTTTTAGGCAAGGCCTATGCTCGCCCGGCGACGCGTGAAGAAGCACAGGGCTACCTGAAACCACTGTTGATACCTGGAACGGTGGCAGCGGCATTTTCGGGGTACGCAAAAAAATGGTCGGACGATACCCGTGCCAGACAAATCAACACGATTCCCAGTTTGATTGTCTGGGGAAACAAAGATACCTGGGTGAAACCGGAGGTCGGGTACACGCTGGCAAAAAACATTCCCGCGGCCAAATTCGTGATGGTGTCCGGAGCAGGGCATTGCCCGATAGAGACACACTTCGACAAAGTATTGCCTTTGGTGCTGGAGCGATTTTCGGAAAGCCGAAGTCCTAAAACAGCGGCAGGTCGATAAGTTCACGCACCGGCGTAAAACTGCGTCGATGTTCCAGGCAAGGCCCGTATTTTTTAAGTGCCGCAAAATGGGCTGCCGTCGGGTAGCCTTTATGTTGCGCAAACTCGTAGTGTGGAAATTGCTCATGCAGCGTGAGCATGTAGGCATCGCGTGCGACTTTGGCCAAAATCGATGCTGCCATGATGCAGGTTTCCCGAGCGTCGCCTTTCACCAGCGCTTCGGCCGAGCAGGGCAAGCCTGGCGGGATTTTGTTGCCGTCGATGAGTGCGTGCCCAGGCCGGACGCTCAAGTCGCTGACGGCCCTTCTCATGCCCTCCATGGTCGCCTTGAAAATATTCAGGCGGTCAATTTCGGCCGCTTCGATAAAAATGATTTTCCAGGCCAGTGCGTGCTGCTGGATAAGCGGAAAAAGCTGTTCGCGTTTTTTTTCTGACAGGGCCTTCGAATCCCCCAATCCGGCGATCGGTTTGTCCGGATTGAGTATCACGGCGGCACAAACGACCGGCCCAGCCAGCGGGCCGCGTCCGGCTTCGTCGACGCCAGCAACCCATCGGACACCTGTACTCATGGCTTGAGTGCAAGCTCGAGTACGACATTTGCCGAAAGCTGGCTGGCATTGCGTCGCAATTGGCTATGTATCAGCGTAAATTTTTGAATCAGCGGCAGGTAATTGCCGGGTGATTCCAGCATCGGCCCGATGGCATTGACGATATTGTCGGCAGTGCAGTCATCCTGCATCAATTCCGGCACGATGACTTCCTTCGCAAGAACATTCGGCAAGCTGTAGTAATCGATTTTCATCAAGCCAAACGTCTTGACGATGAAATACGTCAGTTTCGAAATTTTATAAGCCACGACCATCGGCCGCTTTGCCAGCAAGGCTTCGAGCGCGGCAGTGCCGGAGGCAAGCAAAATCGCATCGGCGGCAACCATGGCTTCGTGCGCCAGTCCATCGCTGATGAGTAGATGCGACAGATTTTTTTTGTTCAATAATGTTTCGATGCCGTCGCGGCAGGGTTTGTTGGCTGCGGGAATGACGAAGTGCAGTTCGGAATCTCGGGTTTGCAATGCAGACATGGCGTCCAGAAAAACCGGCAGCAGGCGCTGGATTTCACTCAAGCGGCTGCCGGGCAAGATGGCAAGGATTTTTTTATCCGGCGGAAGCTTCAATCGTTCGCGTGCCGATGCCTGGTTCGGGCGGATATCAAAACGGTCGGCAATGGGATGCCCAACGAAATCCGCTGCGATTTCGTAGCGTGCGTAAATCGGCGGTTCCATCGGGAACAGGCATAAAACGCGATCAGCCGACTCGCCAATTTTCTTTGCGCGCGATTCACGCCATGCCCAAACCGAAGGGCTGACGTAATGCACGGTCTTGACGCCTTCGCGCTTCAGCTTTTTCTCGAGCCCGAGATTGAAGTCCGGTGCATCGATGCCGATGAAGACATCCGGCCGATAAGCCAGGATGCGTTCAAAAACATTGCGGCGAAGTCGTAACAGTCGGGGCAGGTGTTTCAAGACTTCCACCAAACCCATCACTGCCAACTCCTGGCTGTCATGCCAGGAATCCATTCCTGCCTTGCGCATGAGGTCGCCGCCGATGCCGACGAACTCGGCATCCGGATATCGGGACTTTATTTCGGCAATCAAGCCGGCACCGAGTTGGTCACCGGAAGCTTCGCCTGCGACCAAGGCAAATCGCAGGGGTTTGGGCAAGGCGATTTGCTCGCTCACGGCCTTAGCGGAGAATGCCGCGTTCGCTACGGTTGATGAACTCCAGCATCATGCCGACGTCGGTAGATGTCAGGGCGCTTTGCGCCAGTTCTTCTTTTACATCGGCCATCGGCTTGCCCGACATGAACAATGCGCGATAGGCCTTTTTAATGGCACTGATACGCTCGGCATCGAAACCGCGACGTTTCAGTCCTTCGGAGTTGATACCGCGTGCTTCGGCATATTTGTCGGCCACCATGACGAAAGGCGGTACATCGGCATTGATCAAACTGCCCATGCCGACGAAAGCATGCGCCCCGATTTTGCAGAATTGGTGCACGCCGACAAAGCCGCCGAGAATCACCCAGTCTTCGACAATCGCGTGGCCGGCAAGCGTCGCGTTGTTCGCGAAAATCGTGTTGTTGCCGACCTGGCAATCGTGTGCGATGTGGACGTAGGCCATGATCCAGTTGTCGTTGCCTATCTGCGTGGTGCCGCCGCCGTCGGCAGTGCCGCGGCTGAAGGTAGTGAACTCCCGGATAGTGTTGCGATCACCGATTATCAGATCGGCATCTTCACCGAAGAATTTCTTGTCCTGCGGGTCGCCACCGATAACGGCATGCGAATAAATTTTATTCTCGCGGCCGATTTTGGTCGGCCCGTGAATGACGCAATGCGAACCGATGCTGGTGTCATCGCCGATTTCAACGCGGGCGCCGATGATGGAATACGCGCCAATGGAAACATTGGCGCCGATTTTTGCACTGGCATCAACGAGGGCGGTCGGGTGAATCATCAAGCTTTACCTTCTGCACAAAGAATTTCGGCGCTGGCGGCGACCTTGCCGTCCACTCGCGCCACGCATTCGTACATGGCCATGTTGCGAATGGTGCGTTTCAAGACAACTTCCATATCCAGCTGATCTCCGGGGACGACCATTTTCGAAAACCGGGCATTATCGACTTTGACCAGATAGAACAATTTTTCGGATTTTTCCGGGGCATTTTCCAGCGACAATTGCGTCAGTAATCCGCCGACTTGCGCCATGGCTTCAACGACCAAAACGCCGGGCATAACCGGATGCCCAGGAAAATGGCCCTGGAAAAATGGTTCGTTGATCGTGACGTTTTTAATCGCACGGATGCGCTTGTTGGGTTCCAGTTCGATCACGCGGTCTACCAATAAAAACGGGTATCGGTGCGGCAATAAGGACTGGATTTTGATGACGTCGACGGGCAGTGTGATGCTCATGATTAATCTTCTTTTTGGGTACTGCGCCTAATTTTACGCGCCATTTCATCGAGTTGCTTGAAACGGGCAGCGTTTTTCCGCCACTCGCGGCTTTCCTGCAAGGGGGTGCCGGAGGTGTATTCGCCCGATTCCGTGATCGAGCTGGTGACAAGGCTGAAGGCGTTGATCCGGACTTTGTCGCAGATCTCGATATGACCAACGATGCCCGCACCTCCGCCGATCAGGCAATAACGGCCAATTTTTGTCGAGCCGGCTACCGCAACGGCGCCTGCCATCGCCGTGTGTGCACCAATCTGTACGTTGTGGCCGATCTGGATTTGATTGTCCAGACGAACATCTTCTTCCAGCACCGTGTCGCCCAGTGCTCCGCGGTCGATCGTGGTATTGGCGCCGATCTCGCAATCGTCGCCGATGAAAACACCGCCCAGTTGCGGCACTTTCAGCCAGCGTCCCGCTTCCATGGCCAAGCCAAAGCCTTCCGCACCCAAGACCGCGCCCGGATGGATCAGGACGCGCGCTCCCAGCGTGACGCGAGTAACCAGCGTGACGCGTGCGACGAGTGTGCAATCAGGACCGACATGGCAATGTTCGCCGATGATGCAGCCCGCTCCGACCACTGCATTGGCATCAATGCGTGAATAGGCGCCGATATAGACAAAGGGGCCGATGCTGGCGGTGTTGTCGACAACGGCGGTCGAATCAATTACGGCACTGGGATGGATACCAGGTCCGGGCATTGTTTTCGTTTCAAACAGCGCTGCAATTTTGGCAAAGGCAACATAGGGATCGTTCGCAATCAGGCAGGGAACCTGCGCCATCGCTGCATCACTATCCCGCAGAATTACCGCTGCGGCCTGCGTCTGGGATAATTGTTTTCGATACAGTGAGTTGGCGAGAAAGCTGATCTGGTTCTTGCCGGCTGTCGCCAGAGGAGCAACGCCGATAATTTCCATATCGGCGTTGCCCGTCACTTTCAGGTCAAACTTTGCTGCAAGTTCCGCAAGCGTGAACCTGGGGCCTGACATGACAGGCATCCGGCTTAGAACGACTGGCCGAAGCTGAACTGCAGGCTTTCCACCTTGTCGCCTTCTTGGCTACGCAATGGAGTCGAGTAGCTGATGGTGATGGGACCGACGGGGGCCTGCCATTGCAATGCGACACCGGCAGACGCGCGTAGTTCTCCAGCATCGAAATCGCTTGGCGTCTTGTACACGTTACCGAAATCGAGGAATGCCGAGAGGCGCGTGCCGCGGGATTTGCTGAATAGTTTCGGGAACAGCAATTCAACGCTACCTACGGTTTTAAGGCCGCCACCGAGGGGTTGGCGGAAAGGATTGGTTAGCGTTCCGCTTTCAAGGAATGGCCCCAAACTATTCTGCTCGAAACCACGAACGGAGTTTGGTCCGCCTGCATAGAAATGCTGGAAAAACGGTAATCCGCAAGTTCTTTGTGTGTTCGCAATGACTGTACCAAGGGCATCATAGTCCGAACACACGAATTCACTCGTTTTGCCATAGCTGTCGCCATAACCGATATCGGCACTCAACTTGAGTACCAGCCAGGAGTTAAGTGGTTTGAAATGTTCAAACTGGTATTGCAGTTTGTAGTATTCCAGGTCGCTGCCAGGCAATACCACTTCGGCGCCGATACGATGATATGTGCCGCGTGTGGGCAACAAGAAATCATTGCGGGTATCACGCGCCCAAGAGGCGCGAGCGCGCCAGGCATTGATGTTCCAAAGTCGATTAAAGCCGCATTGGGTTGTATCTGGAGTCACTGGGTTGTTGTCATA
>Ga0208628_1000973_pt1 | contig 11303 bp, 9 predicted proteins | sample LakWasMet16_LOW5_2_FD_183864 | JGI IMG/M metagenome (GOLD analysis project Ga0208628, IMG submission 183864) | Freshwater sediment methanotrophic microbial communities from Lake Washington under simulated oxygen tension - Sediment Metagenome... | ecosystem: Environmental > Aquatic > Freshwater >... | reverse complement strand
TCAAAGCCGACTATCTTTCCCAAATCGCCCACAGCCAGGTTTTTTAAGCTTATTGTCATAAATTAACCATTGAAATAAAGTGCATTAAAAATCAACCGCTCCAGAAGTTATCAACAATCATTCTCATTAAAGAAACTATATCACAATAATCCGTGTAATTTCCGTATTTTTAAGCGGGTGTTTTTATGGGGGGGGAAAGGGGCACGTAAACAATTGCCCTTGCTTTGATCTTAAAGACAGAAGGATGATGCATTCATGAAAATCGAAGTCTTTTTATAAATGCGACGTGTAACACGGCGACTTAACAAAGTTAACGCGGGGCGGGCAAAAGCCCGAAGATGGGGACATGTGTTAAAAATCCAGCGCACCAAAATTGAAAAGCACTGGAAACGTGGAAACGATGAAAGTTCAGCGTTTCCACATGCGTAGCATTGAATATACTAATCTTTATACTTCAAATTCAGAACGATTACGCCCGGCGTTCAGCAATTCCTGCATCCATTTTGGCGCGACTCCGCGGCCTGTCCATGTTTTATTATGATCATCAGGATGACGATATTTAATAGCAACCTTTGCGCCCTTGCGAACAGGCTTCTTCTCAGGCTCATGAATCTCCACAATGACATCAATAGAAGCTGCCAATTCTTTAATTTGCGCTATAACTTCTTTGCGTTTATTAGCCTGTTTATTTTTTAATGCTTTTTCTGCATTTTCAATAACAGCCTGCAATTCACGTTCGGAAAGATTTTGATATTCAGTCATTTTGAGTCCTTAAAATAAGAAAAGTTATATTAACTATATCATCAATCTAATTATAAATATATTAGAGATATGGCATACAAAGTTATTCAACCTTAAAATTCTTTTCATTTAATAACTGGCCGTGTTCATCAACCAGTCTTACAGCCCAGTTACCTTTTGTAGAATCGGTGAATAACTTGCGACTGGATGTGCGCCATGAATCACCCGATATAATCAGCTCTTGTTTGGAAACAAGCACACCATTTTTCAGCCACTCATGATAAACCCTTCTACCATTCATTGATTTTAATTCAGTAAAATAATAAATCCATGTCGGTTTTTTTTCGCTAACATTCACGGTCCGCGTTATTTCACCTGCGGGTTCTTTATTATTAAGATCGTAAGTTAACACTGCCCTTGACACATTATGATTAACCTTTGAATGCCCGGGATCTTTAATGACTTTTTCATTGGGTGTTTTTTTTACAGTTTTCTTAACCGTAATGTCGGAAGCTGGTTTACTTTTCTTATTGGATTCTTTTGTCGGCTTAATTAGGGAGTTAGTTTTTGCTGCTACCTGTTTGGAACTATCCGGTTTTTTTACCTCGGCCTCCTTAATCTCAACCTGTGGCACTACCTTTTCTTCTACAGTATTAACTGGCAACGTCGCATTATCTGCATCGTTTTTTTGCGTACCTTTATTAATAACATAAAACAACGTTGCTAAAATTAAAACCAGTACACCAGCGGCAAGCAATATCCTTTTAAAATCCCATTCGGTTATCATTTTAGGCTGAGAATTCTCCGTCGCTTTTCCACGTGCCGGATAGCTAACTTTAATTACAATATTTCTTTTGTCTGTCATAAAATCATATCGACCATACTTATAGGTGAAAACAATGGGTTGTTTTTCTTGGCTCGGCATCGCATATTTTAGTCAGCGAATGCGTTAAATCTTGGTAATATACTACTTAAGAGTTCAGACAAAGACAAAATCCTTACAGAATAAATTGGACATTCATAATGAGTAAGCTGCTTAAACTTTTTCAAGATTCTTCCTCCCTCTATGGCAGCAACGCCGGCTTTGTTGAGAACTTGTATGAACGATTCCTGGAAGACCCCGACTCGGTTGAACCCAGCTGGCAAAAGGAATTCAGCGAAATTCACAATGGCGCTGATTATGAGACGCCTCATAGCCCTGTCGTAGAACGCTTTGCGCAGCTTGCGCTTAAATCCCAAGGCCGATTGGCGAAATTACAAGGCTTTACCGAAGAAAGCGTCAAAAAACAATCGGCTGTTGCCCGCCTTATTAATCATTACCGGGTTCGCGGCCATCAGATTGCCGCCAACAACCCGCTGGGCAGGACCTTGCCGCCGCCTCCCGATATGGACCCCTCTTATTACGGTCTCTCCGAGCCTGATATGGACACCTTATTCGACACCGGCGCGCTTTACGGTATTGACCGACTGCCTTTACGCGACATCATTGCCAATCTGCAAGAGATTTACTGCGGCAGCATCGGCTCTGAATACATGCACATCGTCGATACCCAAATCAGGCGCTGGATAATAAATCGTCTGGAAAGTGCTAAAGCCAACTTGGAGCTGGAGCCTGAAAAAAAACTCTGGACACTTAAGCTATTGACCGCCGCTGAAGGCATAGAAAGCCATTTGCATAATCGATTTGTCGGTCAAAAGCGTTTTTCTCTGGAAGGCGGCGAATCGCTGATTCCGATTCTGGATGAATTAACGCAAGGATTTGGCAAAAAAGGCGTTAATGAGATTGTGATCGGCATGGCTCACCGAGGCCGCTTGAATGTACTGGTCAACATCCTGGGCAAAAGCCCTGCGAGCCTGTTTAACGAATTTGCCGGCACCTCGCCGCTTTCTCCGGGTGTCAGTACTGGCGACGTAAAATATCACATGGGCTTTTCATCGGACATCAGTACGCCCGGCGGCCGCCCGGTTCATATAACGCTGGCATTCAACCCATCGCATTTGGAGATCATCAACCCGGTGGTCGAAGGTTCAGTCAAGGCCCGGCAGGACAGGGCGGGAATAAACGGTATAAATACGGTAATTCCCATTTTAATCCACGGCGATGCGGCCTTTTCCGGACAAGGCATCATCATGGAAACCCTGAACATGTCGCAAACCCGCGCCTTTTCCACCGGCGGAACCGTGCATATCGTCATCAACAATCAAATCGGCTTTACTACCAGCAACCCGCTGGATGCGCGCTCCACGCTTTATTGCACCGATGTAGCCAGCATGATCCAGGCGCCGGTTTTTCACGTCAACGGCGATGATCCCGACGCCGTTATCTTTGTGACCCAATTGGCAATGGACTACCGGATGACCTTTAATAAAGATGTGGTCATCGACCTTATTTGCTATCGCCGCCTTGGGCATAATGAAGCCGATGAGCCGTCAACCACCCAGCCCTTGATGTATAAAAAAATCCGCAAGCTCAAGACGACGCGGAAACTTTACGCCGAAAAACTCATCAAAACCGGGCTCATCACCCCTGAACAAGCCACCGAGTTGGAGCAAAATTACCAAAAACTGCTCGAAGCCGGTGAAGTGGTGTCTCGGCCCGTCCTGACCGATGGCCCCTACCCTTACACCAACCAATGGAATAAATTCCTGGGCAGCGACTGGAAATCAGCTTGTAATACAGCCGTTTCTATGGACCGCCTGCGCTTTTGTAACGACAGGATGCAGCGCTTGCCGACCGGTTTTGAAATGCACCCCAGAGTCGCCAAAGTCATGGACAACCGTCGTAAAATGGCGGCGGGAGCCATGCCGCTGGACTGGGGTTTTGCCGAAAACATGGCCTATGCGACGCTATTGACGGAAAAATACCATGTTCGTCTAACCGGGCAGGATGTCGGTCGGGGCACTTTTGTGCATCGCCATGCTGTTTTGCATAATCAACTGCATAATAAAACCTACACGCCGCTTAAACACCTGGACAAAGATCAGGGCAATGCGCAGATTTTCGACTCCCTGCTTTCCGAAGCGGGCGTGTTGGGTTTCGAATACGGCTACAGCACCACGATGCCGAATACCCTGGTTATTTGGGAAGCGCAATTCGGCGATTTTGCCAATGGCGCGCAAGTGGTTATCGACCAGTTTATCAGTTCCGGCGAAACCAAATGGGGCCGCATGTGCAATCTGGTGATGCTGCTTCCGCACGGCTTTGAAGGTCAGGGGCCGGAGCACTCCTCAGCCCGGCTGGAACGCTATCTGCAACTGTGTGCCGAACATAACATGCAGGTTTGCAGCCCGACTACGCCCGCTCAAATATTTCACCTGCTGCGCCGCCAGATGCTGCGGCCGTATCGGAAACCCTTAATAATCATGAGCCCCAAGAGTTTGCTGCGTCATAAGCTTGCGGTTTCCACGCTGGAAGATTTGACGAACGGTCAATTTCTGCCGGTCATCGGCGAGCAGGACGACATCAATCCCAAAAAAGTGACTCGCCTGGTCATGTGCGCAGGCAAAGTCTATTACGACCTGCTGGAAACACGGCGCCAGGACGACCTTAAGCATGTCGCCATTGCCCGCATAGAACAGCTCTACCCTTTTCCCGATGAGTTATTCAAAGCGGAAGTCGGCAAATACCCGCAGCTTAAAGAGTTCATCTGGTGTCAGGAAGAGCCCCAAAATCAAGGCGCCTGGTATCAATCCCGCCATCACTTTACCGATAATCTCGGCGCCAAAATCAGCATGACTTATGCCGGTCGAGAGGCATCGGCAGCGCCTGCTGTCGGCAATTTCCGCGTCCATATCGAACAACAAAAAGCGGTCGTTCAATCGGCCCTTTACGGCAAACTTTCAGGAAAATAACATGAGCATTGAAGTCCTAGTTCCCAACCTACCCGAATCCGTCTCCGATGCAACGTTGATCACCTGGCATAAGCAACCCGGCGATACCGTTATCAAGAACGAAAACCTCGTTGATCTTGAAACGGACAAGGTGGTGCTTGAAGTTCCTGCGCCGGAATCCGGCATTCTTGGCAAAATACTCAAGGAAGACGGCTCCATTGTGGTCGGCGGCGAAATACTGGCTTTGCTGGAACCGCAAGCCGTAGCAGAAGGACAAAAGACAGCGGCGACCGCTCCCGAACCTGAGGACGAGGATGAATCGGACATACCGCTAAGCCCGTCGGTACGCCGGTTAATTGCTGAAAATGCGCTGGACCCTTCCGTTATCAAAGGCTCAGGAAAAGACGGCCGTCTTACTAAAACCGATGTTTTGGATTACCTCCATAAAAAAACCCTGCAGGAAGCTCAACTGATAGTTCCGACCGCCAAAGCCGAAATCCCCCCCAGCCCCCCTTTGACAAAAGAGGAGACAGCTACCGCCATCAGTCACCCTACGCCTAAAGAGGAAACAGGCCGGGTGATTTCAAATCTGCGGCCGGAGCAGCGCGTCCCGATGACTAGGCTAAGAGCTAAAGTTGCCGAACGCCTGCTGCAGGCGCAGCAAAATGCGGCGATGCTGACCACATTTAATGAGGTCAACATGCAAAACGTGATCGATCTTCGCAACCAGTACAAAGAACGCTTTGAAAAAAAGCACCACGTCAAACTGGGCTTTATGTCGTTCTTTGTCAAAGCGTCTATCGAGGCTTTAAAGCGCTTTCCGGCCATCAATGCTTCCATCGACGATAACGATATTATCTATCACGGCTACTATGACATAGGCATTGCGGTCAGCACCGAGCGCGGCCTGATCGTGCCGGTCTTGCGCGATGCGGATCAACTCGATTTTGCCGGCATTGAGCAAAGCATCGTCGATTTCGGCGCAAAGACCCGGTCCGGCACCTTGACTTACGACGATTTGAAAGGCGGCACCTTCACCATTACCAACGGCGGCATTTTCGGTTCGATGCTGTCCACGCCGATACTCAATCCGCCGCAATGCGCCATCCTGGGCATGCATGCCATCAAGGAGCGTCCCGTGGTTGAAAACGGACAGATTGTTATCAGGCCGATCATGTACCTGGCTTTATCGTACGATCATCGATTAGTTGACGGGCGCGAGGCCGTGCAATTTTTAGTCACCATCAAAGAATGCCTGGAAGCGCCCGCCCACCTATTGCTTAACATATAAGACCATGTCAAAAAAACAAGTAAAGTCGTTTGATGTCATCGTCATCGGCGCAGGACCAGCAGGCTATTCCAGCGCCATCCGATGCGCCCAGCTCGGCTTAAAAACCGCCTGTATCGATAACTGGCATGATGAAGAAGGCCAAAGCAGTCTGGGCGGCACGTACCTCAACGCCGGTTGCGTTGCGTCTATCGCCCTGCTGGAATCGGCGAAAATTTATCAATCGATCAACCACAACCTGAAAGAACACGGTATTCAGGCAGAGGCCGTTTCGGTGGATATTGCGCTGATGATGCAGCGCAAAAACAATATTATTGACGCACTCAGCCGACAAATCGCCGACTCGTTCGCCCATTACAAAATCGCCTGCATTCAGGCGGAGGCCAAGCTGCTCAATGAGCGACGGGTGGAAATCACGCCGACCGATCATTCCGCTGTATCGATAATCGAAGCCAAGCATATTGTCCTGGCCACCGGCTCCTCCCCGGTCGATTTATCCTGCGCACCGATTGATAATGAATTTATTATCGATACCGCCATGGCTTTGAATCTCGACGCGGTACCCAAGAGATTGGCCATTATCGGCGCAGGCATTATAGGCCTCGAATTAGCAGGCATCTGGAACAGACTCGGCGCCGAAACCATTCTACTGGAAGCGCAGGAATCATTTTTAGGCTTGGCCGACCAGCAAATTGCGCGGGAGGCCTATCGTATCTACACCGAACAGGGACTGGAACTGCGTCTGGGTGCACGGGTTATTTCAGCCAAAAAAGGCAGTAAAAAAGTCACCGTAGAATACCAGGATAGTGAGGGCACCCATGCCCTGCGCGTCGATAAACTGATTGTTGCATCCGGTCGAAAACCCAATACCGAACATCTGGCCGCCGCGGAAGCCAATTTACTGCTCGACGAAAACGGCTATGTTCACGTCGATGAAAACTGCCGCACCACCCTGCCCGGCGTTTACGCGATAGGCGACCTGACCTTGCTCGGCCCAATGATTGCCCATAAAGGCATAGAAGAAGGATTATTCGTTGCCGAACAAATCGCCGGTCTCCACAACCCCGTCAACTACGACCTCCTGCCCAGCGTTGTTTTTACCGACCCTGAGATTGCCTGGGTAGGCCAAACCGAACAAGCCTTAAGGGCGATGGGCGAACCCATCAAAATCGGCACTTTTCCGTTAAAAGCCACAGCTCGCGCCCAAGCCATGGGCCAGACTGAGGGTATGGTTAAAATTATCGCACACGCAGAAACCGATGCCCTGCTCGGCATTCATATCATTGGCACGCAAGCCTCCGAAATGATTGCAGAAGCCGTGCTGGCCATGGAGTTTTCCGCAAGCAGCGAAGACCTGGCCAGAACCATACACGCCCACCCTACCCTCGCCAAAGCCTTGCATGGCGCGGCGCTTACGCTTAAAAACAAAAAATAACAATTCGACCTATTACCCAAACATGATTTTTAACCCTGTTTAGTCGCACAAACTTGGGCTGGATATACAGCAGTTAAGTGATGGGGCTGCGCTACTTCAGTGGTGAAACCGTACACGTTCTTTCTAGTGTCCCATTTCTAAAGCATCCTGCCTTATTTCGTGTCAAAATATGCCTTTACCTTAAATGTATAAATCGAGAACTTAAGTCTTTATGAAAATAGCTATTTTGTCCCGTAACCCCAAACTGTATTCGACCTCTCGATTGGTCAAAGCCGCAGAAGCCAGGGGTCATAAGGTACGGGTTTTGGATGTGTTGCGTTGCTATATGAATATTACCTCGCATAATCCTTCTATCCATTATCGAGGTGAAGACTTAACGGGATTCGATGCCGTTATTCCCCGGATTGGCGCTTCAGTCACTTTCTACGGAACTGCGGTATTAAGGCAGTTTGAAATGATGAATGTTTTTCCTTTGAATGAGTCGGTGGCCATCTCGCGGTCGCGCGATAAATTAAGATCAACCCAGTTACTTGCCAGAAAAGGTATCGGCCTGCCGGTTACCGGCTTTGCCAATAATCCCGATGATATTGAAGACTTGATTGCTCAAGTCGGCGGCGCTCCGCTGGTGATTAAACTGCTGGAAGGCACGCAAGGCATTGGCGTGGTCCTGGCGGAAACCCACAACGCCGCAGAGAGCGTTATTCAGGCTTTCATGGGACTCAAAGCCAACATCATGGTGCAGGAGTTTATCAAGGAAGCCGGCGGCAGTGACATTCGCTGCTTCGTGGTGGACGGCAAAGTCGTTGCCGCGATGAAACGCCAAGCAACGGCCGGTGAGTTTCGTTCAAATTTACACCGCGGCGGTTCTGCAACTTTAGTGCGATTAACGCCTGAAGAACGTTCTACCGCCGTGCGAGCTGCAAAAATCATGGGACTGAACGTATGCGGCGTCGATATGCTGCGTTCCAATCACGGTCCGGTCATTATGGAGGTTAACTCATCGCCCGGATTGGAAGGCATCGAAGCTGCCAGCGGCAAGGATATTGCGGATTTAATCATCCAGTTTATTGAAAAACGCTTTGAGACGCTGGAAATCTGTAAAGACAGATCGCCTACCAGCACCAACACCAGAACCCGTACTCGCGGTAAAGGTTAACCGTGCAACCGGTTTTCAAGGCGCGTAGACTACCCATTCAACCATCTTAAGCGGGCAGAGCATGTCGGATTTTAAAAAGTATCATTGTTTGGAATGTGAGCACATCTATGATGAAGCCAAAGGCGACCCTGATAGCGGTATTGCGCCGGGAACCCGCTGGGCGGATATTCCCGACAGCTGGGATTGCCCGATATGCGGCGCTCCAAAAAGCTTTTTTAAGTTGGTGGAATAATCGAGTGCTTTGGGATTAGGGCATTAAAAATGAAACTTAACTTTCTTCCGTCAATGACTCCCGGTAATTGCTCCATGCAATCGCCGACAATTCCCCTATTCGACAAATCAGTCAAACCACTCATTTTGGCGCTGCTGCTTTTTTGTCCCTTATCCGCATTCGCTGCCAACACTTGGAGCTATCACCAGGAAAGCGACCGGCTAAGTAATCGAACCTTTAGCTTCGCCCAATCACCTTTGCCGCCTCGCGGTCTTTACGACAACCTCAGACTGGACATTATCTGCAAGGACAATACCTTACAAGTGGCTGTTGAGGCCGACAGCTTAATTGCCTCGCAAGGCAGCGCCTTTGGTTTTGAATACCAAATCGACAAGAATCCCCCCGTTACGCTTCAAATGAAAACCTTTAAGGACACCAAGCGTAGAGGCTATACCGAAGAATCGGCCAAACGCATCATCGATGACCTATTGACCGGGCAGTCCATTTTTATCCGCATCAACACCATGATACGCACTGTCTTGTCCGCCGCAATGCCGTTAGAAAATGCCTCCGACCCCATTAAACACGTCGTTACCGATTGCGGCCTTAACTTATCCGATAACGCTGCCGGTGAATCCGCCTACAGCCTAACCGAATTTGAACAAGCATTTGGCAAACTGCCTTCAGGGCAGCAACAGCAAGTATTGAATAAAATAAAAAAAATCATCATGGAAACACAAAAGGCTCTTTTGATAGAGAAATGAGTATAATTACCGACATTCTCGAACGCTGAGCTGAACTGGCCGGAAACATCGCAATGAAATCACATCCTATTTTTGATTACCCTCTATTTGCACTTGGATTTAGAGCCTTTTTTGCGTTGGCAGGCCTCGCGGCGTTGATCCTGATTGTGTTTTGGAATGCCATATTCAACGGCACGTTAACGTCGGAACATTATTATCCCAATAACTACTGGCATGCGCACGAAATGCTGCTGGGCTATGCCGTAGCCGTCATTGCAGGTTTTTCATTAACAGCGGTTAAAAACTGGACCGGCAAACCGACCTTAACCGGCGACCAATTGGTAAGTCTGTGCCTGTTATGGCTTTATGGACGCATCCTGCCGTTTTATGCAGGCCTGTTGCCTGACGCCTTGATTGCACTGGTGGATTTTGCATTTTTGCCCGCCCTGGCTTATCAAGTCAGCAAACCGATCATTGAGGCCAAACAGTATAGAAATCTATTTTTTATAGGGCTGATAATGTTATTGGCCTTAGGTAACGGATTGATCCATGCTGAAATGCTGGGCCTGCAAGAAAACACTGCAACAATAGGAATTCAGCTGGTCGTTGCGACTATCATTATTTTGATTTTGATTATCGCAGGGCGGGTATTTCCTTTTTTTACCGAGCGCGGCATACCGGGAACGCTGATCATCAGAAACCCGTTGCTGGATAGCCTGTCTGTAGCATCAGCCGTAATCGTATTTGCCCTGCAAATATTTGGCATTTCAGGAACCTTGCTGGCCTTGGCGGCGATTGTTGCCGTTGCCGTTAACGTCGCAAGACTATCCGGCTGGTATGTGCAACGCGTCATGTACGTACCCTTGTTATGGGTGCTTTATGCCGGTTACGGCTGGATCATTCTGGGTTTTATGTTGACGGTATTATCCGCCTATTCCGTAGTGCTGCCGTCATTGGCGCTGCATGCTTTTACGCTGGGCGGTATCGGCGTATTAACATTGGGCATGATGGCGCGGGTATCTCTAGGCCATACCGGCCGGGCAATGAAGGCTTCCAATGCGATGGCTATCGCGTTTGTGTTGATTAATGTCGCCGCCTTGTTTCGGGTTTTATTGCCGATAGCGATGCCGCACTGGTACGAAAATTTAATCTACGTATCGACACTTTCCTGGCTGGCGGCATTCTCCTTGTTCGTCTTTGTCTACGTCCCCATATTAAGCAGTGCCAGAATTGACGGTCAGGATGGTTAATGCTTGCCAAACTAGACGGCATTGTTGAACTGATAACCAGCTCGCTGGTTTTGTTTTCCAGTATCGGTATTTTTGTACTGACCTTGAATGCCCGTTATACCCATGCCATCGGGCGGGTAAGAGACATTTACACCGAGCTAAAAACCAGCAACGAAGCAGAAAAACTGGAAATAGAACTCAACACCATGGTGTACCGGTGCCATGTGCTCAAATGGAGTTTCGGCCTGCTGCTGTGCAGTGCGATCAGCAGCGGCGTGTTTATGCTCGGCTCAATAGCTTTGCGGTTTACCGATCAAATCAACGCCGAAACTTTGATCTTGTTTGTCGTGTTCAGCGTGTTATTTATTTTCAGCTCAATGGTTTGTTTGTTTATCGACGTGCTGACTTCTTTACGGGCGACCATGATTCATATTGAGAGAGTGAAATAACAGGACACACAAATCTTGTGTTAAAAATCTTATAGAGGCTAAATTTATGACAACTAATCTTGCTATTGATGATGATTTAATTAATGAGGCGTTAACACTAGGACACTTTAAAACCAAGGAAGATACGGTTGTTACGGCGTTAAGAGAGTTTATTAATCACCGTAAGCAAGCGGAAGTTATTGATCTGTTCGGCAAATTCGACCCTGACCCTGATTACGAT
>Ga0208628_1000968_pt1 | contig 11325 bp, 8 predicted proteins | sample LakWasMet16_LOW5_2_FD_183864 | JGI IMG/M metagenome (GOLD analysis project Ga0208628, IMG submission 183864) | Freshwater sediment methanotrophic microbial communities from Lake Washington under simulated oxygen tension - Sediment Metagenome... | ecosystem: Environmental > Aquatic > Freshwater >... | reverse complement strand
GCCTGTAGCCTGGCCCTGTGGCCATTCGGCGCCAGCCTGGAGGGAGCCGCGCTGATCATGGTTCCCTGGGCGCTGGGCTGTTTCGCAGCCAACTCCGCGCAACAGGCACGGCTGGTTGGCCTGGCGCCCGAGCTGTCGTCAGGCTCCATCGCGCTCAACACCTCCGCGATGTATGCCGGCCAGGCCCTCGGGGCGGCCAGCGGTGGCTGGCTGATCGCGCACGGTGCGATGTCGCGCCTGCATGCGGTCGGCCTGGCCATTCTTTGCCTGTCGATGCTGCTCAGTGGTTATGCCACGCACGTTGCCAACCGAAACGCGCCCACGCCGACACCACCCTGAGCCGACAGAGCCACTTTCAAGGCTGGTCGCCTGGCTCTTGACGCTCACCTGATCCAACGCGCATCATGATTGCAGACCGGCAAATTCACGACAAGCCGAGGCGGCCCGCTGTCATGCAAAGGCCACCTGCTTCGAGCCCATAGCTTCAAAGGAAACGCCATGCACCATCTGCGTCTTGTACCCGCCCTGGCTGTCGCCTTCAGCCTTCTGGCCTGCGGGCAATCCAGCGGACCCAACGTCAGCACCACCACCACCGCCGCGCAGCCAGCGCCCGCGCAGCCAGCCCCCGTCAAGAAGGAAATTGGCCTGGTGATGAAGACCCTCACCAACCCGTTCTTCGTGGAAATGGAACGCGGCGCCCGGCGCGCGGAGCAAGAGCTCGGCATCACGCTCAAGGTCAAGACTGCCGCCCAGGAGACCTCCATCGAACAGCAGATCCAGCTGGTCGAGGACCTCACTGCGGCAAAGGTCGCCGCCATCGTCATCGCTCCTGGCGACTCCCAGCGCCTGGTCCCGGCGCTGAAGAGGGCCGCGGACGCCGGCATCAGGATTGTCAACATCGACAACCGCCTCGACCCCGACGCCGTCAAGCAAGCAGGCATGAGTCCCGTGCCGTTTGTGAGCGTGGACAACCGGGCCGGTGCCCACCAGGCTGGCAAGTTCCTGGCCGAAGGTATCAACTCCACCACGGAGGCGGCGATCCTGGAAGGCATACGCAGCGCCGACAACGCGCGCCAGCGCACCGAGGGCGCGCGCGCGGCGCTGCAGGAGAACCCGCACATCAGATTGGTCGCCTCGGAGACCGCGAACTGGAAGATCGATGAGGCTTACGCGGTCACCAAGAGCCTGTTTGGCAAGCACCCCCGCATCAAGTTGCTGTTTGCCGCCAACGACATGATGGCCATCGGCGCGATCAAGTACCTCCAGGAGAGCGGCCACACCGACGTCAAGGTGGTGGGCTATGACGCGCTGAGCGAGGCGATCGCCGAGATCCGGGCTGGCCGCATGGCGGCCACCATCGACCAGCAGGCGGCCGAACAAGGCTACCAGGGTGTTGCGCTGGCCCTGCGCATGGTGCAGGGCAGCACCGTGCCGGCGGTCACCACCATCGACACCCGACTGATCAACGCCGCCACCCTGAAGTAGTGGCCATGCGCATTGCCGACCCGAGCTGGTGGCCATCGTGAAGTGGCGCTTCAACATCACCGTCAAGATGTTGGGCTACCTGCTGCTGGCCGGGATTCTGCCCTTGATGCTATTGGGGCTGGCCGCCCTGGAGATCTCCAAGCGCATCGTGCTGCACCAGGCGGAGGCGGAGAACGCACGCCTGGTCGGCGGTCTTTCGTCCTACCTCAGTCTCTACAACGAGCAAGTTGAAGACCTCGCCGCCAACATCGCCGGCAACGCCGCCATCGGGCTGGCCCTGCGGCGCGCCGACGAGGGCGTGGGCAGCAGCTACGACGCGCTGGAAATGCGCGCGCAGATGGGCTACCTGCTCAACAGCTACGTACGCGTCAAGGGTTTGGTGTCGATCGACGTCCTGTCGCGCGGTGGCGAGCAGTTCCACGTCGGCGAAACGCTCGATGTCAGCCGCATCCGGCCCACCGTGGCCGCCGGCCTGCTGCGCGAGGCGCTGGCTGCCAGCACGCCGCTGCTGTGGCGCGGCATCGATGACAACCTGAACGAACACTCGCCGCACAAGCGAGTCATCAGCGCGGTGCGGGCAATCCAGCACTTCTCGCCACAGACGGGCAAGTCCGATGCGGTGGGCGTGCTGGTCATCCACCTCAACGACGAGATCATGCGCAGCTTCCTGGCCGGCGTGCCACTGGTGCCGGGCACGCAACTCATGCAGCTCGATCGCCATGGCCGCATCGCGCTGCACTCCGACCCAGGCCTGTTCGGTCAGACGCTGACACCGGCGCTGCTCGCTTTGATCCGCAACACCACGCCGATACACGAGCTGCTGCTCGACGGGCAGGAAGTGCTGATGAATTCGTCCCCGCCGGACGGGCAACAGCGCCAACTGGTGGTGATCACGCCACGCCAGTTGCTGACACAGCAGATCAACCAGCTGGCGCTGGCGACGTTTCTGCTCATGGGCGTCGGGCTGCTGGTGATACTGGTGTTGACCTGGCACTTCGCCCGCACCGTGGTGGCACCCATCCGTGCCGTCTCGGAAGGTTTCCGCCGCCTCGAGCGCGACCCGCAAGGCAGCCACAGCACCCTGCCGGTCGGGCGGGCGCAGGACGAGATCAGCCAGCTGGTTCACGGTTTCAACAAGCACCTGAACGCCCTGCATGCGCAGCAGATTGCCGCCGACGAGCTCAGCCGTTCCGAGGCCGAACGCCGCGAGACCGAGTTGATTCTGACCACCGCCATTGGCGCCATCGACGAGGCATTCGTGGTCTACGACGCCAACGACCGCATGCTGTTCTGCAACGACAAGTACCGCAGCCTGTATGCGGCCTCGGCCGAGGTGATCGGGCCGGGCGCGCGCTTCGAGGATGTGGTGCGTCACGGCGCCGAGAACGGCCTCTACCTCGATGCCGTCGGGCGCGTCGATGAATGGGTCGCCGAACGCCTGGCCGCGCACCGCAGCGGCGATGTCACGCTGGTGCAGCGTCTGCGCGACGGACGGGTGCTGCGTGTGGTCGAGCGCCGCATGCCCGATGGTCACATCGTCGGCTTCCGTTTCGACATCACGGAGCTGGTGCGAGCCACGGATGCGGCCCAGCAGGCAACCCTGGCCAAGAGCCGCTTCCTGGCCAACATGAGCCATGAGATTCGCACGCCGATGAACGCCATCCTGGGCATGCTGCGCTTGCTCCATCGAACCGAGTTGACCCCGCGCCAGCTGGATTACGCAAGCAAGACCGAAGTGGCCGCCAAATCCCTGCTGGGCTTGCTCAACGACATCCTGGACTCCGCCAAGATGGACGCCGACAAGATGACGCTTGATCCGCAGCCCTTCGAGCTCGATCGCATGCTGCGCGACCTGTCGGTGATTCTCTCCACCAACATTGGCGGCAAGCCGGTCGAACTGCTGTTCGACATAGACCCGGCACTGCCCGCCATGTTCGTCGGCGACGCGATGCGCCTGCAACAGGTGTTGATCAACCTCGGCGGCAACGCCATCAAGTTCACCGATCGGGGTGAAGTGGTCATTCAGATGCGGTTGGTTGCGCGCAAGGGCCCCGATACCACATTGCACGTGTCCGTGCGCGACAGCGGCATCGGCATTGCCCCGGAACACCATGCGCAGATCTTTGACGGTTTCTCGCAGGCCGAGGCCTCGACGACGCGACGCTACGGTGGCACTGGCCTGGGCCTGTCGATCTCCCAGCGGCTGGTGGCCCTGATGGGCGGCGAGCTGGCGGTCGACAGCGGGCTCGGACAGGGCAGCAACTTCCACTTTGAGCTGACCCTGCCTGCCACGGAGTCAGCCTCCGAGACACCCCTGCAGCACCGGGCGCAGGCGTTGCAGGGCTTGCGCGTGCTGATCGTCGACGACAGTCCGCTGGCACGCGAGGTGATGACGCGCATGGGCCAGTCGCTGGATTGGCGGGTCGAGACCGCAGCGGGCGGTGCCGAGGCCGTTGCCACGGTGCGCGCACGCGCCAAAACCGGCGCGGCGCCCTTTGAGGCGATCATCGTGGACTGGCAGATGCCCGAGTTGGACGGATGGCAGACCATTGAACGCCTGCACCAGACCAATACGGACGCGCCAGCGCCCCTGACCATCATGGTCAGCAACCTCGACCGGGAAATGCTTGCCCAGCGCAGTGCCCCCGAGCAGGCCCGTCTCAATGCCTTCCTGATCAAGCCGGTCACTGCCTCGATGCTGCTGGAGGCCGTGGTCGATGCCCGAGCAGGCCACAGCAACCTGCGGGCCCTGCCCCGGCAAGCCACCAACGGCGAGGCCCGTCTCAAGGGGCTGCGCCTGCTGGTGATCGAAGACAACCTGGTCAACCAGCAGGTCGCGCAGGAGTTGCTTTGCGCCGAGGGCGCACTGGTCGAGCTGGCCGACAACGGGCAACTGGGCGTGGCTGCCGTGGCCCGCGCCCAACCTGCGTTTGACGCCGTGTTGATGGACATCCAGATGCCCGTCATGGACGGCTTCGCCGCCACCGCGGCCATTCGCCAGCAACTGGGCCTGATCGATCTGCCGGTGATCGCCATGACCGCCAATGCCATGGCCTCAGACCGCGAGGCCTGTCTGGCCGCCGGAATGAACGACCATGTCGGCAAACCCTTCGACCTGCCGCACCTGGTCGAGGTGCTGCTCAACTACACCCGTCGCTCCGCCACGGCCGGCCGCAAACCGTCAGCCCCTTTGTCGCCCGATCCGAGCGGGCGCCAGGCCTCACCGAGCGCCGGCCAGGTGGTGGCCGAGCCACTGCCAGCGCCGGACGCCGTCGCGGTCGACAGCGCCCTGGCACGCATGGGCGGTAACCACGCGCTGTACGCCCGCGTGCTGCAGTCCTACCTGGGCGAGATCGCCGCCGCCCCCCAGCAACTGGAGCGGCTGCTGCACAGCGGTGACCGTGTTGGCGCCGGCCGGCTGCTGCACACCCTCAAAGGTTTGTCCGCGACCGTCGGTGCCAGCCACCTCGCTGGCGTCGCCAAAGTCGCCGAGAGCAGCCTCAAGGCCGCCGATACCGAGCTTGCGTTCGCCGACCTGCAGGCGCGCTTTCGCCAGGCCGTGGCCAGCACCAGTGCGGTGATGGGCCGCATTGCCCAAGGCTTGGTCCAGTCGCCGCCGGGCACGCCGGCCGAGCCCGCAGTCATGCTCGATCTTGCGGCCGTGGTGGCACGACTGCAAACGCTGCGCGCCTTGCTGGTCAACTCCGACATGGCCGCCCTCGAGGCCCACGCGCGCCTGCACGAGAGCTACGGCCGACACGACGCCAGCGCGCTGCGCGAGCTCGACGCCGCCATCACAGCCTTCGACTTTGCCGCGGGCGTGACCCTGTGCGACGCACTGATCCGCAGCTTGCAGCCATCTGCCTGATGGGTCTCGCGCCAGTCGGGCGCCGTCAGGCCGGCACCATCAGGGCGTCGAGTTCACCCTTGCAGGCCGCCTGGTCTTCGGCATCAAGCTTGGCGAACACGGCCGCAACCAGTGCGAGCTCGCGCTCAAAGTCCTCGCGATGGTTGAGCGCCCTGGCCACCGTGGCAAGCATGGCATGCGCGTAGAAGATTTCGAAGTCGGGCGCCTGGTTGGCCTGACAGATCGACAGACAGGCCAGTGCATGCGGTCGCGCCAGGCTGGTCTGACCAGCACGCAGATTGCACTTGGCGAGCAGGTACTCAGCCCGTTCCACCTCCAGCCAGCTGCCGGCTTTCTCCCAGTAGACGCGGCCAGCCTGGGCGGCTCGCAACATCAAGGCGTTCTGCTCGGGCGAGTGCCCCACCATCTCGGCCAGCGCGCTGGCCAGGTTGCTGGCGGCCACCGCCATCGGCCGGTGAAAGCCACCCTCGCCCGCAATACCGTGTTGCACAAGATTAAGCGCCGACTCGAACAGCTCGATGGATCGCTGCAATTCATCGCGACCCAAGGCGACGGCACTGCCGGCGCACAGCGCGCTGGCGCGCTCGTCCGCGGTCATGCCGGCTGGCGGCAGGGGATGGCCCTGGGCACAACCCAGCGCCGCGTTGGCCACCCGCAGGGCCGATTGCGCCGCGCTGTCGTGCAGGCTCAGGGTGTGCTCGCCAAGGCGCTTGAGCTCACGCCCGGCACTGTCCCAGTCACCCAGGTGCTCGCCAAACACATGCACGATCAGACGGGCCAGCGGCGCCACATCCGCCGGCTTGGTCATCCGCTCGCGGGCACCGCGCAAGCGCGTCGCCACGGCGCGCACGTCTTGTGTGTGGTCGCGCCAGGCTTCCTGGACAAACTGATCGAAGGACATAGAACCCCCTTGTGTCTGAACCCCAAGGCCTGGTCAGCGCCATGCCTGGGTCGCCTCGAATCGGCGAAGCCATTGTAGGGTCCGCGGACACAGTCCGAAGCCGAACCCGGCGTCCGCCCCGACACGGCGGCGCCCATGCAGCGGCGGGCATGACCTTTCACGCATCTGGTACGCTCAATGCAATGAGCACGCCCCTGTCGGCGCCGTCGCGCCCGGTCGCTTTGAGCCAGACCACCACCATGCCTCCCGGCCTGGTGGTGCTGATGCTTTCGCTGCTATTGGGCATGCAGCCCATCACCACCGACCTGTATCTGCCCGCGCTGCCCGCGCTCACCAAGGGCTTTGGCGCGCCCATGGCCCAGGCCCAACTGACCTTGTCGGCCTTGCTGCTGGCGTTTGGCATCTCACAGTTGGTGTGGGGCTCGCTGTCCGACCGTTTCGGCCGCAAGCCGGTGCTGCTGATAGGGCTGAGCGCCTACGTGATCGCCTCGATCGGCAGCGCCCTGGCCGACAGCATGACGCTGCTCATCGTGTGGCGCGCCGTGCAGGGCGCGGCCATGGGCGCCGGTGTGATGTGCGCCCGCGCCATCCTGCGCGACCTCTATGCGCCGGCGCAAGGCGCGCGCGTGATGTCCAAGGCGCAAACCGGCCTGGGTGTCATTGCCTGCCTGAGCGCCCCGCTGGGTGGCCTGTTGTCGGACCTGTTCAACTGGCGTATCGCCCTGCTGGCGCTGGCGGTGTTCGGTGCTGCCGCCTTGCTGCTGCTGGCATGGCGCTTCGAAGAAACCGCCACCAGCAAGAACCCGCGCGCGCTGGAGCCCATGACCTTGTTGCGCAGTTGGGCAACGGTGGCGCGGCACCCGACGTTCTGGGCCTTCTCGCTGCTGTCGGGCGCGTCCTACGGCGGTCTGTTCACCTTTCTGGCGTCCTCGTCGTTCGTCTTCATCGAGGTGCTGGGCCTGCGCAAGACGCAATACGGGCTGCTGATGTTCTCCATGTCGCTGTCCTATATCTCGGGCACCGTGCTGTGCCGCCAGTTGCTGCCGCGTTTTGGCGTGCGCCGCACGGTGGCCATCGCGGGTACGCTGACCCTCACCGGCGGCAGCTTGCTTGGCGTGCTGGCACTGCTGGGCCTGCACACCCATTGGCTGAGCCTGCTGCTGCCGTTCTGCCTGTTCATGCTGGGCCACGGCATACACCAGCCCTGCGGCCAGAGCGGCGCGGTCGGCCCCTTCCCGCACTCCGCCGGCGTGGCCGCCGCGCTCAATGGTTTCTTCATGATGCTGATCGCCTTTGCGGTGGGCATCTGGCTGGGCACGCACATGGACGGCACGGTGCGTCCGCTGGCCTACGGCGTGTGGTTCTGGAGCGTGATCATCAGCGGTTGCGCCTGGACGCTGGTACAGCGATACGGAAGCAGCAGTGAGCGCTGAGCCAGCCGCGCCGCCGGCACCTCCGTTCCACCTGGCCTTGGTCGGGCCGACGGCCAGCGGCAAGAGCGCCGCCGCGCTGGCCATCGCCAACGAACTGGCGGTGGAGATCATCAGCATGGACTCGGCACTGGTCTACCGCGGCATGGACATTGGCACGGCCAAGCCCAGCGCCCAGGAGCTGGCTGCGGTACCGCACCACCTGATCGACATCCGCGACCCCTTGCAGGCCTACAGTGCGGCCGAGTTCGCCGCCGACGCGCAGGCACTGATCGTGGCCATCACTGCGCGCGGCAAGTTGCCGCTGGTGGTCGGCGGAACCATGCTGTACTACAAGGCACTGCGTGAGGGTTTGCACGCCCTGCCCAAGGCCGACCCGGTGATCCGCGCCGCATTGGAGCGGCAAGCGCGCGAGCAGGGACTGGCCTCGCTGCACGCCGAGCTGGCGCGCGTCGACCCCGACACGGCGCGGCGGCTCAATCCAGCCGACACCCAGCGCATCCAGCGCGCGCTCGAGGTCTTTCGCATCACCGGGCGCCCACTCTCAGCCTTGCATGCTACCAATAAGATAGCGAACCAGGCTTATCTTACGGTATCTGGAGACACATACGACCCTATCGTAGGGCGCGGTCAGGCGGTGGCGCCGATGGTGATATCACTGGAACCGACTGACCGCGGCTGGTTGCACGCGCGCATCGCGCAACGCTTCGATGCCATGCTGGCGGCCGGGTTCCTCGACGAGGTGCGGGCCTTGCGTGCGCGCGGCGACCTCAGTGCCGATCTTCCTTCGATGCGCTGCGTCGGCTACCGCCAGGCCTGGGAAGCCCTTGAGGGTCTCGTTCCCATGGCGCAATGGCGTGAGCGCGGCATCTTCGCCACCCGTCAACTCGCCAAACGCCAGCTCACCTGGCTGCGCGGCATGCCCGAGCGCCGGGTGGTCGCGGCGGACGCGAGCGACATGGTGCAACAAGTCGTGGCGCTGGCCAGGCAAAGCCGCCGGCACGCTGATCAGCCACGGTAGCCCAGCAGCCGGGCGGGCAGGAACAGAATGCTCTTGACCAGAGCCAATACGGCACCCACGCCTATGCCCAGCAGCGCCAACGGAATCGACAGCAGCCAGATCACCGGCCACAGCACCAGGGCCAGCAAGGCCAGCGGCCAGCACAGCACGAACAGGATCAACCACAACACCGTGGTCAACAGGGTCTTCATGGCCGGCCGCCAATCAGGAGCGCGGTGCGCTGATGGTCACGCGCGCCAGGGTCACGCTGACCGGAGCCGACTTGCTGCGTTCGGCCGCAGCGTGGCGCTGCGCGACATCGTCGAACTTCCAGAGCAGGCCGCCCTGGAGCAGGACGGTGGCACCCAGGGCCACCATGAAGCCGGCAAGGCGGGTGCTATTTTGTGTGAGTGCGTGCATGATTTCTCCAGTCTTGGGGTCAAGGCGACCCGTTGCAGAGAATGTAGGCGCCCGGCGGCCGCCCTGCACGTGCGATGCGACCGGCTGCGAAAATCCGCGAGCAAGGGCGTGAAACGACCGACAGACCGTGGCGGGCGCCGGCGTCAGCCCGGCGTTGCGGCGCCGAACCAGACCGGCTGCACCCGGTTGCCACCGCCTTCCTTGGCCAGGTACATGGCGGCATCGGCGCTCTTGGACAGGGTGATGGCATCCGCGCCATGCTCGGGGTAAATGGCCACGCCGATGCTGCAGGTGATGCTCAGGCGGCTGCCATCCAGATCAAAAGGCTGACTCAGGGCCTCGCGGATCTTGCCCGCCACCAGGGTGGCATCCTGCTCGCGATCAATCGAGGCCAGCAGCACGATGAACTCGTCGCCACCGAGCCGGCCCACCGTATCGGCGTTGCGCACGCAGCCCTCCATGCGCCGAGCAGCGGAGCACAGCAGCAAGTCGCCGGCGTGGTGCCCGTAGGTGTCGTTGATCGATTTGAAGTCATCGAGGTCGACAAAGATCAGGGCCAGGCGCCCCATGTCCCGCTTGGCCTGGGACAGCGCCTGCTGCACCCGGTCATCGCACAGCGTGCGGTTGGGCAGCCCGGTCAGGGCGTCATGTTGGGCCAGGTGACGCAAGGTACGGCGACTCTCGTTGATCTCCGCCATGTTGGCCACGATGGTGGTCTGCATCTCATTGAGACTGCGTGCCAGTTGGCCCAGCTCGTCGTCCTGCCGGTAACCAAGTTGGCTCACCTTCTGCTCACGCGAAAACAAGGTCACCGCGTGTGCCATGGCCCGCAGCGGACCGGTAACGGCGCGCGACACCAGCACCGCCAGCAGCACCGCGATGCAACCCAGCACCAGGATTACCTGTACCGTGTTCCAGGCCACCCGCGTGGTCTCGCGCACCACCTCCGCCATGGGCTGCGACAAGCCCAGCACCACGAATCGACCCTCGCCGACCCCGCCAAACGGCAGACGCAGGAAGGCCGCAACCTCGCCGCCCGGCGACCACGCGGGCGTCTGGACATTGGTCACCACGAAGGTACTGGTTCCGCTGATCAGCGAGCTGACCGACTCGAAGGTCTCCTGCACCAGGATGCGACGCCCCTGGTCGAACCCGAAAGCCTGCGTGGTGTCCGGGTGAACCAGGTAGTCCCCCCACTGGTTGGCCAGGTAGACCTGGTATGACGCCGGCAGGTCCGCCTTCAGCTTGGCAAACATGCGGTTCAGGTCGATGTTGATCACCACCACCGCCGCTGCGCGCTCCCCGCCGTTGAACACCGGTGCCGCCACGCGCAAGGTGGGTTTGAGCACGCCCGCGTGGGCGCCAAGTTCATGATTGATCGAAATGTCCGACAGGTAGACCTGCCCGCGCTTGAGCCGCAGGGTCTTGAAGACATAGGGGTAGTGTGCCTTCTCCTGCAGATCCAGGCCCTCGACCCGCACCAGCCCGCTGCCATCCCGGTCGACACGGACCAGTTCCAGCCCATGCTGGTCGGCGCTGATCAGGCGAATCTGGAAATACTCGGGATGAATCTTCAGCAGGGCCTCGAAGGTCTGCGCCAGGGCATTCAGCTCCGATCGGGTAGCGGCACCGCGGCCCGAACCAATGGCCGCCCCCGTGACAGGCACCGTGGCCAGGAACTGCGCGTCGTTGCCGACCTCGTCCACGCTGGATTGGTAGTTCTGCCCGAGCACCTGGGTCGCGGTCAGCAAGTCGCGCTGGGTCGCCTGCAGCAAGGTCGCGCGGCTGCTGGCGTAGGAGTAGTAGCCGACGATGCCCATCGCCAGCAAGCCAAAACTGGCCAGCAGCACCGACAGCTTGAAACCGATCCCGAACTTCACGGCTCAGAACCTTCCCGGCGCGTCGCCGGAGATGATGCGCGCCCACAAGGAGGCGCGACGCTTGTCGTCTTCGGCTGGCTCCAGCCAGATCAGCTTGTCGGTGTCGCGTGTCAGCGCGCTGGCTTCGATGGTGTTGGACAGCCCCTGGCGCTTGGTGAGCGCGCCGCTGACCTGGGGCTCCAAGGTGTAGTTGATCCAGCTCTCGGCCAGGCGTTGATTGCGCACTCCTCGCGAGACCGCCCAGCAATCCAGCCACGCCAGTGCACCTTCGTCGGGAATCACATAGCCCACATCAACACCGGCGTCGCGCAGCAGCTTGACCTGCTGGCTGCCATAGTTGG
>Ga0208628_1000966_pt1 | contig 11348 bp, 9 predicted proteins | sample LakWasMet16_LOW5_2_FD_183864 | JGI IMG/M metagenome (GOLD analysis project Ga0208628, IMG submission 183864) | Freshwater sediment methanotrophic microbial communities from Lake Washington under simulated oxygen tension - Sediment Metagenome... | ecosystem: Environmental > Aquatic > Freshwater >... | reverse complement strand
CGGTGGCGTTTCGGCATTGATCGGCGCCTATCTTGCGCTGTTCCCGAGCGCGCGCCTTGGAATCGTTTTGCCGCTCGGCTTGTGGCTGGAATTCATCCGCCTGCCCGCCGTGGTATTGATCGGCGTTTGGGCCTTGCTGCAGTGGCTGTTCACCTTTCTTGGCCCGGCCTTCGGCTATGTTGCCTGGTGGGCGCATGTCAGCGGCTTTATCGCCGGCATTATCATTGCCCTGTTGATGCGACCGTTCATTAAACTTCCGCGAATCCACTAATCCATGAAAAAGCTCTACAAGATTACCTTCTTCAACGCCGGAAAAATCTACGAGCTCTATGCCCGTAAAATCATGTCGGGCGATATCTGGGGTTTTACCGAAATCAGCGAACTGGTTTTCGATGTCAACGAGGGCCTGGTCGTTGATCCGACCGAAGAACGCCTTCGTGATGAATTCGCCAATACCAAAGTGCTGCACCTGCCGATGCAAAGCATCGTTCGCATCGAGGAAGTCGACCGCAAGGGGCAGTTAGCCATTCGGGATGCCACCACCGGCGAGAAAGTGGTGATGCCGTTTCCGATGCCTGTAAAACCTGTACGCTGAGTCAACACTTGTCACAAGTTCGACTGTCTTGGCAACGATGAAATTTCCGGCCTACTATAATCGCCCATCACCGACCAGATTTTCCCATGAGTAAAACTAGCGTCATCATCACCACCTACAATAATCCGGCCTGGCTTGAAAAAGTGCTCTGGGGTTTCAGTTGCCAAACAAGGCAGGATTTTGAAATCGTGATTGCCGATGACGGTTCACGCAGTGAAACCCGCGATTTGATCGATGCCATGCGGACAAAAATTCCGTTCAATATCCGGCATGTCTGGCAGGAAGACATCGGCTTTCGGAAATGCCGCATTCTGAATCAGGCAATCGTGCAAGCCGAAGGCGACTACCTTGTTTTCACCGACGGCGATTGCATTCCGCGCCGGGATTTTGTCGAAACCCATTTAAAGCACCGCGAAACCGGCGCGTATCTTTCGGGTGATTATGTCCGGCTTCCGATGAGCACCAGCGAGGTCATCGGTAAAGATGAAATCCTGAGCGGTCGCTGTTTTGATCTGGACTACCTGCTTGCCAATGGCTATCCACCGAAGAAAATCAGCCAGCGCCTGAAAGCAAAAGGCCTGAAGGCGAGTTTCCTGGATAACTTCAGCTTCGTGCAGGCCAACTGGTACGGCAACAATGCATCAGGCTGGAAAAAAGATCTCGTTGCGGTAAACGGTTTCGACGAACGCATGGCATACGGCGGCTCGGACTGGGAATTTGGCGACCGCCTGAATCGCTCCGGCATCAAACGCAAGCGCGTGCGCTATCGCGCGATCGTGCTACATCTGGATCACTCGCGCGGCTATGCCGATCCGGAATTGATCAAAAAGAATAAGGCCATCTGGGATGAAGCAGTGCAAAAGAAAACGGTCTGGACCGATTTCGGTATTTCGCCACATTCCAAAACCTGAGCGGCTTATTTCGTCTTGATGGCTTGCCTGGTTTTTGGCGCGCTCGCCAATTTCAGGCGCGCCAGAGCACGGTTGATAATATCGTCGCCCATGATCGACTCACCACGCGCAAAGCCGTCATCCACTTCGTCATCGCCGGCAAGATGTCCGACCAAATCCTGCTCGCGCAAACCCTTGTTGGCGGTACCTGTCACGATCACGTCCGGCATGATGCCGTTGGCCTGAATCGATTTTCCGCTCGGCGTGTAATAACGCGAGATCGTCAGTTTGATGCCGTCACCGCGCGTCATCGGAAATATTTTCTGTACCGAACCCTTGCCGAACGTACGGCTACCCATCAATAGCGCACGCTTCTGGTCCTTCAATGCACCGGCCACGACTTCGGAAGCACTCGCACTGCCGACATCGACCAACACGATGATCGGTGCGCCATTCAAAATATCGCCGGGCGTTGCACGCAGAATCAGGTTCGAATCGCTCATGCGACCACGGGTGCTGACGATGATGCCCGAATCGAGAAAGGCATCGGCAATCTGCAGGGCGGCATCCAGCAGACCGCCGGGATTACTCCGCAAATCAATCACCAGACCTCGCAATTTTCCGTTTTGCGATTTGCTCAATGCATTCACTTCACGCACCAGACTGCGGCCGGTATCTTCCTGGAAAGTGCTGATGCGCACATAGCCATAGCCCGGTTCCAGCATGCGTGCTTTCACGCTGTCGAGCTTGATCAGTTCACGATTGACCAGAATTTCCTTCGTGCCGGTTTCACCGGCCCGTGCAATATTCAAGCGCACGGTCGTACCCGGTTTGCCACGCAAGCCAAGACTCGCGTTATTGGCGTTGCTGCCCTTTACCGGCTTGCCGTCAATCGCTGTGATGATATCGCCCGGGCGCAAACCCGCTTTCGCGGCCGGCGAACCATCGATCGGCGCAACGATCGCGAGGCTCCTGTCTTTTCGCAATTCAACTTCAATGCCGATGCCCTGGTAAGTGCCGGAGGAAAATTCCAGCAGCTCCTGCATTTCATCCTTGTCGAGATAGGCGCTGTGCGGATCGAGTTCCTGCAACAGACCGCGCAAGGAAGCATCGAACAAATCGCCGTCCTTGATCGGTTCGACATAGGATTGCTCGACCAGGCTGAGAACCTGCATGTAACGGCGAATTTCGTCGATCGGAATTGCGCTTGCCGTCGGTGCCGATGCCTGCGCCGGCTTGGCAGCAGGACTGCGCAGCGCTTGAGCCAGGCTGGCAGAGCTTGATAAAAAAAGTACAACTAACAGTAACGCACGCATTCGTGTTCCTAGGGTTTTAACCAGACTCGTGGATCTTTCGGTTGGCCATTTTGACGCAATTCAAAATATAGCGCTGGACTCGCCTGGCCACCGGAGCGGCCGAGGGTAGCAATCGCATCGTCGGTTTTGACCGCGTCACCGACGTTTTTCAGCAAGCTGTCGTTAAAAGCATACAGGCTCATCCAGCCATTGCCGTGATCAATAATCAGCAGCAAACCATAGCCTTTCAGCCAATCTGCATAGGCTACACGCCCTGCCGCCACCGCGCGAACTTCGGAGCCGACGGTACCGGCGATCAGCAGGCCGTCGCTGCGATGGCCATCGGGCATGCTGCCGCCAAAACCTGCCAGCAAACTTCCCTGAACCGGCAATCGCATCGGGCCCATCGGTATCATCGGCAATGGCTTGTTCGGTGTTTTCTTGCCACTGCGCGGCACGACCTGAACAGGTTTCTGCGCCATCAGCTTTTGCAGCTTGTCGAGCAGGGAATTCAGGTTTTTTTCATCGCGACCGAGCGCGTTCAAGCGCGTTTTCTTGTCGCGATATTGCGCATCGACCTGGGCCAGTGCCAGATCGCGTTCTTTGCGCTGCTCACTCAATGCGACAAGATTTTTTTCCTGCGTCTGTTTCGCTTGCTGGAACTGCAGTTGCTGCAACTTCACTTTTTCTGCCATCAGCGACAATTCCTGCAATTGCCGTGTGATCAGATCAAGCTGGGCTTTTTGATCGATCTGGAAATAATGGTGATAAGCCAATGCACGTGACGAGTCGCTGATTTTGTCCTGCGACAACACCAGCTCCAGTGTCGGCGTTTTTCCCAACGCATATGCAGAGCGAATCAAGGCAGCAAGCGCCTGTTTCTGTTTTACCAGCTTGAGTTCGAGCGCCTGCTTGTCTTTTTCCAGCAATTCCAGTTGCGATTGCTGCGCCAGCAGCTGCTGGTTGCTCTGGCGTGCGAGCTTGCTGGCACGCGCCACTTTTGCATCCATTTCACGAACCGATGCATCGGCCTCTGCACGCTGCTGCTCGAGTTTTTTCTGGTCTTCGCTAAGTTTTTTAATTTGCGCCTGCACCGCTTCGAGTTTTTTCTTCTGCGCCGCGGCCTGTACCTGTGCCGACGTTTTTGCCGGCAAGGCAATGCCGGACTGAATTGCCAGCAACAGGAAAATGGAAACCGTGGCAAAAAGTTTTGTCACTCAGCCCAACTCCACCAGTGAAGTACCGGTCATCTCGAGCGGTTTTTCGATATTGAGCAAATACAAAATCGTTGGTGCGATATCGCGCAGTGCGCCGCCGCTTCTGAGTATTGCCTTGCGGCCTACATAGACAAACGGCACCGGCCCGATCGTATGCGCCGTGTGCGGTTCACCGGTAATCGGATCACGCATCATTTCCAGATTGCCATGATCGGCGGTTACCAGCATTTCGCCACCAATGCCGACAATCGCTACGCGCAGGGCTCCCAGCGCTTTGTCCACGGCTTCCGCGGCCTTGATTGCAGCCGACAAATCACCGGTATGGCCAACCATGTCGGGATTGGCGATATTGCAGACAATTACGTCGTAACTTTTGCTGTTGATGGCCGCGACCAGTTTGGCGGTCAATTCCGGGCAGCTCATTTCCGGCTGCAAATCATAGGTCGCGACTTTCGGCGAAGGAATCAGCACGCGTTCTTCGCCGACCGCGCTTTGTTCGCGGCCACCGCTGAAAAAGAAAGTGACATGCGCATACTTTTCGGTTTCGGCAATCCGCAATTGCGTGCAATGGTTCGCGGCCAAAACATCGGACAAGGTATTGGGCAAATCATCGGAACCGTAGGCCACCGCCGCATCGAGTTTTTCATCGTACTGGCTCAGGCAAACGAAGCGCGATAATTTTATCTGGCGCGGTTTTGCGAAACCGGAAAAATTCGGCTGCACGAAACATGAAGTCAACTGACGAGCACGATCAGCACGGAAATTCATGAACACGACGGCATCCTTGTTTTCCATGCGTGCGCCGGAATCAATCACGCTGGCTTTGACGAATTCATCGGTTTCGCCGCGCTCGTACGCTGCCATCAATGCACTTAATGCATCGCTGTAATGAAAATCGGCCTGCGCTTCGGCAATCGCGAGATACGCGGTTTGCTGTCTATCCCAGCGCTGGTCGCGATCCATCGCGTAATAGCGCCCGGTGACGGTCGCGATTTTTGCATTGCCCAATTCATCGCAAACGATTTGCAAGGCGCGAATACTTGCCTCGGCCGATTTCGGCGGCATATCGCGACCGTCCAAAAAGGCATGCACGGCAACTTTTTTGACGCCACGCCGGTGTGCCAGATCCAGCATCGCAAAAATATGTGCTTCATGGCTGTGCACGCCACCCGGCGAAAGCAGGCCGAATACATGCAAGGTCGCATCGCCTTCATTCACCAGATCGCAGGCTTTGACCAGTTCGGCATTCTCGTAAAAACCGCCGCTTTCGATATCGGCATCTACACGCGTCAAATCCTGATAGACAATGCGGCCGGCACCGATATTCATGTGCCCGACTTCGGAATTTCCCATCTGGCCATCGGGCAACCCGACAAAACGGCCCTCGGTATGCACCAAAGTGCTCGGATAGTCTTTCAGCAAACCATGCCAATTCGGTAATTGCGCGAGCGCGATGGCGTTATCGGCGGTCTCTTCGCGATAGCCCCAGCCATCCAGAATCAGCAGTAATAAGGGTTTCGGACGATTCAATGCAGGCTCCTGACCAATGGCACATCGCAATTGTAACGAACTAACCACACACTGTTCGTGCTTTAGGCAAGGCTGCGTTGCTGTTCGTTAAGAAGCCTATATCCACGAAAAGAAAACCGTCTCTAAACCTTTTCGATCCGGCCCGCATCCTAAGCTCACCACCGTTTGAGGAGTTCACCATGCGCCGTACCGTTTTGTTTCTTGCCCTCGCTTTAGCCGCCAGCAGCTCTTTTGCACACGACAACGATGTCTCCAAGGTCAATGGCAGCATTCATGCCGAAAGCGGCCAGAGTTACGGCGATCTGGATACCGTCAATGGCAGCATCCGCATCGATGCCGGCGCCACCGTAGGCGATGTCGAAACCGTCAACGGCAGTATTTCCGGCGAAGACAAAGCCGTGCTGACCAGTGCGGGCACGGTCAATGGTTCGATCAGCCTGGGTGAACAGACGCGCGTTACCGGAAAGGTGGAAACCGTCAACGGCGGCGTTACCGTCGGCAAACTATCCGAACTCGGCGACGAGTTGAGCACGGTCAATGGCAAAATCGTGATCTATCAATCCAAGGTGACCGGTCTTGTCAGCACCGTTAACGGCGACATCACGGTCGGCACCAACTCGCATCTGCATGGCGGCATTCTGGTCGACAAACCACACGGCCTGAGCTGGGGCAAGCAAAAGAAACCGCGCATCCTGATCGGACCCAATGCGGTCGTCATGGGTGAATTGGTATTCAAACGCGAAGTTGAATTAATCGTGCATAGCACGGCCAAAATCGGCAAAGTTACCGGCGCCACAGTCGAAACCTATACCGACAAGATCCCGGCCCGCAAAGACTGAGACGCGGCTCACACTAAGGCCCACCTAACAATTCGGGGTGAATATTCGAGTTATTATCGAAGTTCACTCCGGAGGTGTTATGTCGCGTATTGCCTTAGTCTCAGCTACCTGTCTGCTTATTGGCGCCTGCCAGTCACCGGCTCGCATTGCCGATCCGGTGAACGCGGTTCCGCCGCCAATCACCAAAACAGAACATGGCTTCGGACCCGAGGTATCGACCGAAGACCTTTCCATGCATATCAAAGTGCTGGCTTCGGATGAATTCGGCGGACGCGCTCCAGGAACGGCCGGCGAAGATAAAACCGTCGCCTATTTGACACAGCAATTCCAGCGCCTCGGACTGAAGCCCGGTAACGGCGACAGCTATGTGCAGACCGTGCCGATGATCGAGAGTATGGTCAGCCCCGACTCCAGCATGAGCATTAGCTACAAAGCCGGTAGCGAGACACTGCTGATGGGCAAAGACATGGTGATGGGCACCCGCAGCGAAAAACCCGAAGTTAAAATCAGTGCCAGCGACATGGTGTTCGTCGGTTATGGCGTGAATGCACCGGAACAGAACTGGAATGATTACGCCGGCCTGAACGTAAAAGGCAAAACCGTTGTGATGCTGATCAACGACCCGGGCTTCCATGTCGGCGATGCCAAATTATTCGAAGGCCGCCGCATGACGTATTACGGCCGCTGGACCTACAAATTCGAGGAAGCCGCACGCCAGGGCGCTGCCGCGGCACTTATCATTCACGATACCGAAGGCGCAGCGTATGGCTGGGATGTCGTGAAAAATTCTTGGTCCGGCGCGCAATTTGATTTGCCAATCAGCGAAGATCCCGAGCCGCGCATTCCGGTGCAAGGCTGGTTAACCGCCGATGCTGCAAACCGCTTATTCAAGAATGCCGGCCTGGATTTCACGAAAATGCGTGCTGCCGCGAATCAGCGCGGTTTCAAAGCCCTGCCTTTGCATACGCAATTGAACGTCGATTTGAAGAACAGTACCAAACGTGGCCAATCACGGAACGTGTTGGCAATCTTGCCCGGTAAGACACGGCCGGATGAAGCCATCGTCTACACCGCACACTGGGATCATCTGGGTACGCACTCCGATGAAGCCGGCGACAATATCTACAACGGTGCGATCGACAATGCCTCCGGCGTTGCCGGCGTGCTTGAAATCGCGGAACAATTCACCGTCAACAAACCGGCCGATCGCTCGGTGGTATTTTTATTCGTGACACTGGAAGAGTCCGGCTTGCTGGGCTCGAAATATTACGCTGCGCATCCGGTGATTCCGCTGGCAAAAACGGTCGCCGTGATCAATCTTGATGCGATGACCATGGTCGGACCGGCGAAAGATTTAACCGTAATCGGTTTGGGCAATTCCGAACTCGATGATTGGCTGGCACCGATTGCCGCTTCGCAAAAACGCGTATTGAGACAGGAAAGTTCACCCGAAAAAGGAACCTTCTTCCGTTCGGATCACTTCAGTTTCGCCAAGGCCGGAGTCCCCGCCGTATATGCCAAAGGCGGCATCGACAATCTTGAAAAAGGGCCCGAATACGGACAATCGGTGCTCGACGAATACACCGGCGAGCATTACCACAAGGCCGCCGACAATTTCGATCCAAACTGGGATTTACGTGGCGTGGTGCAGGATTTGAATGCCCTGCAACAACTCGGCAAAACACTCGCGAACAGTGACCAGTGGCCGAACTACCGTGAAGGCAATGCCTTCAGGAAAGCACGGGATGCTTCACGGGCCAGCGTCACAAAATAAATGGTAGGTCGGGCCCCGGCCCGACGCTTTTTAAAGATTGCGAAATTCTTGATTTCGCGTTCCGGCGTGATGCTTTTCAAGATTGCGAAATTATCGATGCCTCGTATGTCGGGCCAGGGCCCGACCTACTGCAAAAATTTCTCGATACCGTCCGCGACTTCCTTCGGTTTCGCCATCATCGGCATATGGCCGCAGCCTTCCAGAATCAGGGCTTGCGAGCCGGCAATACCGGCCAAAAAAACCGGCACGGAACTCACGTCGATCACGCGGTCATCCTTGCACCACAACAGCAATGTCGGTGACTGGATTTTATCGAGCTCCGATTGCAGTGCGATCACTTCGGTACCACGACCGATACTGTCGAGCACCTTGGCTTCAAACGCGGCGTCTTTACGGCGGCGCTGCACCATGGCCTCGTCGAATGGCCAGGGCACGAACGGCGGCTCGGTAAACACCAGACGCATTTGTGCGTGGAATTGTTCGCGGGTTTTTACTTCGAACGGATTGCCGCCCTTCAAAACGGAACGGGCAAAATCGTTTTGCTCGAATTCCACGCCGGCCGCCGACATCAAGACCAATTTCGAAATCAACTCCGGTTTTTTTGCCGCCAGCAACCCCGAGATATGGCCGCCCATCGAATGACCGACCAGAATATTGTCGGGCTCATTGAATGATTCAATGAATCTGCCCAGTCGTTCGCTTTGCGCGACCACGCCATAGTCGGCGTTTTCCAATCGCGTTGTTTCACCCCAGCCCGGCAAGTCGGGAGCGACCACGCGGTATTTCTTGCCGAGTTCGCGCATGACCAGCAGCCAGTTTTCCTTGCTGCCGGTATAACCATGCACCAGAAACAACAGGGGTTTTTGCGCGCTGTTTTCATCGTTGAAACCGGCCTGCAAATAGACCCATTTGTAATCGGGATCATTGGCAATGATTTTACTGTTCACATCTGCGCTGGCCAGCCAACGCAAGCGGGCAAACTCGGCCTGCAGGAATTGCTCCGGCATCAGCAATGCGGTGCTGACGGTCGCCACCGACAAACCAATGCCGGCGGCCCATGCAATGCGGCGAACGTGTTTTGCTTTCATCGCCCGATTATGGCTTGGCTTTACCGAGCAAAGCCTCTACGGTGCCGATCGTGATCGGGTGATAGCCCGGGCGGGCGCTGGCAAACACCTGCTTCGCAAATGCCAGACCGTCCTTGCTCTCAGTCAGCGCGGTATAGCTCGGGATAATCAGCTTGCGACGGCCGACTTTGTTCAGGAATGCCGCAATGGCCGGACGCGCCTTCACATAGCCGCTGCGAATCGTGATCGGATACCAGCGCATCGCGATTTCGCCGTTCGGCGTGCCGGTTAATTTGAAAGCGGAATCCAGCTCTTTCATTTTTTCCACCGGCAATGTTTTGGGCAGGTTATCGAGGAAGTGCGACCATTCCTGCGTGCTCCATTTTTGTGCCGGAATTTTCTTCGCCGGCAGTTTTCCGGCAAGCCAATTCAGGCGCGCTGAATCGACTGCTTCGAAACGCGGCGAAACCGTTGCGACTGCGAAGCTCGGAATTCCCGGCTCGTATATCCAGGTGTTGAATTCCTTGTCGGTAACCGCACCCGGCTTCTTGCCTGGTAAATTCTTTTTGTAAAACTGCACGAAGTCGGTCGTAGTCGCCGTGCTGAACGCATGCTCATCAAACCACGAACGCAGGAAGGGGTCGAATAAGGCACGGCCATAACGCTGTTCAAGGAAGGTCAAAAACCATTGGCCTTTTTCATAAGCGATATCGCTGGACGCTTCGTCCGGATCCAGACCCGGCAGTGCCGGCAAGGCAAGCAACTGCATATTCGGCGCAAGCGAATCGACTTCGGCTCTTGCATCGAACTCGCCGATCACGTCTTCCATGTCGGCCAATTCCTTGCCGTACACTTCTTCGACAATGCGACCTTGCACATAGGTGGTGAACCCTTCGTTCAACCACATGTCTTTCCAGCTCGCATTGGTCACCAGATTGCCTGACCAGGAATGCGCCAATTCATGCGCAATCAAACTGGTTTGCGAACGGTCGCCGACGATCACGGTCGGCGTGGCGAACGTCAGGCGCGGATTTTCCATGCCGCCGAACGGAAACGATGCCGGCAATACCAGAATATCGTAACGTTCCCAGCGGTAGGGTCCGTACAATTTTTCGGCGGCGACAATCATTTTTTCGGTATCGGCGAATTCCCAGGCGGCTTTCTTGACGACCGAAGGCTCGGCCCAGACGCCTGCACGATGCGATATCGGTTCAAACACCAGATCACCCGCGGCGATCGCCAGCAAATACGATGAAATCGGCTGCGGCATGCGGAAAGAATAGTCGCCATCGCGGACCGCATCGACAGCATTGTTCGCCGACATCAATGCCATCGCGTTTTTCGGTGTCTTGATATTGGCCGAATAGGTAAAGCGCACGCCGGGCGTGTCTTGCAATGGCACCCATGAGCGCGCGTGGATCGATTGTGACTGGCTGAACATGAACGGCTGTTTTTTTCCTGCCGTCAATGGCGCATCAAGCCATTGCAGGCCTGAAGCCTGTGGCGAAGTTGAATAGCTAATGCGGACATTGCCATAGGCCTGCGGCATTTCGATGGTCAGTTTGCTGCCGAAAATATCGTCGCGTGGTGCCAGGCTATATTTGAGCGGCTGCCAGGCCATGCGGCCGGTGGTCCCTTCGATTTTTTCGATATTTAAATCGCGGGTATCGAGCACGAGTTGCCTGTGTTTCGGCTTGAGCCAATTCAATCTCAGGTTCGCCGTACCGCTGATGATTTTTTTATCGAAATCAATCGTCAGATCCAGCGCGATGTCTTTCACCACCACTTGCGTGGGTTCGGCGTAGCTATGCTCGTCATTGCGACGCACATCGGCGGCGGCGGCAAAAACCGGAGTCAGCGACATTAGCAGTAACGCGAAAAATAAACGCATGGGATACCTTCTTTGAATTCGATGTTCTTAAATACGATAGCCACTGTGAATGGCGACAATACCACCGCTCAGATTGCGATGGCTGCAGCGTGCGAAACCCGCTTCAACCATCATGGCCTGCAGGTTTTCCTGGTTTGGATGCTTGCGAATCGATTCGGCCAGATACTGGTAACTGTCGGAATCGTTTGCGAATAATTTGCCCAGCTTCGGCAATACCTTGAACGAATGGAAATCGTAGATCGGACGAAAC
>Ga0208628_1000948_pt1 | contig 11513 bp, 10 predicted proteins | sample LakWasMet16_LOW5_2_FD_183864 | JGI IMG/M metagenome (GOLD analysis project Ga0208628, IMG submission 183864) | Freshwater sediment methanotrophic microbial communities from Lake Washington under simulated oxygen tension - Sediment Metagenome... | ecosystem: Environmental > Aquatic > Freshwater >... | reverse complement strand
AAATTGCCATACCCCACATTCAAAATTTATTTCTCAACCACACTTCGAATACCCACAATTCAAACAAGTCTGACACCCGTCCATCAGGATCATGGCCTTGGTGTTGCACTTGAAGCACATACTCGCTGAAGCAGGAAAAGAGGCGCCCTCGCCGGTGTTTGCAGATGCTGCCTCGTCAGCGCGTAACGCGCTTTCAGCACCGGCTCCGGCGAGGTCGCCCGGAACTAAATCGTGGTCGGAGCCCGCGGTCGCGGGATCAGACTTTTTTGCGTTGCGGTTCTCGTAGGCGGCGCGTTTTTCTGCAATCAGTGCGCGTTGTGCGTCGGAGATTTCCGGGTCGTGGATTAGACCAATGGATTTCATGTGTTGTTCGATCACGCTGCCGATTTCGGCAACGATGGACGGCATGTAAACGCCGCCGGCCTTGAAGTAACCACCGCGTGGATCAAACACGGCTTTGAGTTCTTCGACCAGGAAGGTGACATCGCCGCCCTTGCGGAACACGGCACTCATGATGCGGGTGATAGCAACGACCCACTGGAAGTGGTCCATGTTTTTCGAGTTGATGAACACTTCGAACGGACGGCGCAGTTCGTGTTCGGTGCCGGGGTTGAGCACGATGTCGTTGATGGTGACGTACATGGCGTGTTCAACGAGCGGGGATTTGATTTTGTAGGTGGAGCCGACCAGGGCTTCCGGACGCTCGAGTTTTTCGTGCATCAGGATGATTTCGGCCATCGGGCGTTCGATGATAATGGTTTGCGGCGCAGGTGCTGCTGCCTCGGCCACTTTATCTTCGGGCTTGACGACGCTGTAATTCTTGATTTTTTTTGTAATTTTGATGGCCATTGCTGCTTGAACTCCGTGGTATTTCTTTTGTTATCGAAACGCTTCATGCGGTTCGTGTTTGTTTTTTAGTGTCGCTTGTTGCCCACCACCCCCACCTCGGTCCTCCCAGCTCTGCACACCCTTCGGGCGCCGCAGGCGGGGAGGAGGAAGAGCTTTATTACTTTTTCTTTGCGGCTTTCTTGGCAGCTTTTTTAGCTGGCGCTTTTTTCGCTACTTTCTTGGCGGCCTTTTTAGCTGGCGCTTTTTTTGCGACGGCTTTTTTCGCAGGGGCCTTTTTTGCAGGTGCTTTTTTCTTGGCGGCGGCTTTTTTGGCCGGGGCTTTTTTGCTTACGGCGGCTTTGGCTTTATCGAAAGCTTCGCCGGCCGATTTCTTGGCGGCATCCATTTTCTTGCCGGCGGCGGCGGCAGCGGATTTCACTGCCTTGCCGGCCTTGGATTTTTCAGCGGATTTGATCGCGCCTTTGACGGCGGCTTCGGCTTTTTTACGGGCCGGTGCGGTTTTCTTTTTCACGGCGGCAACGACTTCGTTCGCTTTGTCGCTGACGGCTTCAACTGCACTATTGAAGCTATTACTGATGACATTACCTGTTGATTTCTTTTTCATACTGCCTCCTGGTGAGTTGAAGTCTTAAGTGTTGTTACGCCATGTTGTTCCCTTATCGGCCACGATACAAATCGAGGCTGACAAAAGAATAATTAGAACTTACCGTAGTAGCCTTCTTTCAAGGCATCGAACAAGTTGGCGGCGCTATGGGTTTCGCCGTCGTATTCGATTTCTTCGTTGCCTTTGACTTCAATCACGCTGCCGTCTTCGAGTTCGAATTTGTAGGTGGTGTTTTCCAGATCCGATTCTTTGACCAGCACGCCCTGGAAAGCAGCCGGGTTGAAGCGGAAGGTGGTGCAGCCTTTCAAGCCTTTGGAATGCGCGTAACGGTAGATGTCCTTGAACTCTTCGTAGGCGAAGTCGGTTGGCACGTTCGCGGTTTTGGAGATCGAGGAATCGATCCACAATTGCGAGGCGGCCTGGATGTCGACGTGGGCCTTCGGCAGGATGTCGTCGGCGGCGATGAAGTATTCCGGTAATTTGGCTTTTTCATCGGTGCTGTACGGCATGGCTTCCGGATTGACCAGCGTGCGGTAGGCCAGCAATTCGAAACTATAGACTTCCACTTTTTCTTTCGACTTCTTGCCTTCGCGAATCACGTTGCGCGAGTAATGGTGGGCGAATGAAGGTTCGATACCGTTACTGGCGTTATTGGCGAGCGAGAGCGAGATGGTGCCGGTTGGTGCGATGGAGCTGTGGTGGGTGAAGCGTGCGCCCACTTCCGACAATTCCTTGACCAGTTCCGGTGCCACGCCAGCAACGCGCTGCATGTAACGCGAGTATTTCGCGTGCAGTTCGCGGCCTTTGATTTTCTGGCCGAGTTTCCAGCCGTCTTTTTTCATTTCAGGGCGCTTGCGCAGCATGGCGGCATCGACGACGAACTCTTCGTCCATGATCGGGGCCGGGCCTTTTTCCTTGGCCAGACTCAATGCGACTTCCCAACCGGCAATGGCCATTTCTTTCGATACTTCTTCGGTGAATTTGCAGGATTCTTCCGAGCCGTATTTCATTTTCAACATGGTCATGGTGGAGCCGAGGCCCAAAAAGCCCATGCCGTGACGACGCTTGCGCATGATTTCAACGCGTTGCTGTTCCAGCGGCAAGCCATTTACTTCGACCACGTTGTCGAGCATACGGGTGAACACGCGCACGACTTCTTTATATTCTTCCCAATCGAACGCGGCTTTGTCGGTGAACGGATCGCGGATGAATTTGGTCAGGTTGATCGAACCGAGCAGGCAGGCACCATAAGGTGGCAGCGGTTGTTCGCCGCAAGGGTTGGTTGCGCGGATGTTTTCGCACCACCAGTTGTTGTTCATTTCGTTGACGCGATCAATGAGGATGAAGCCCGGTTCGGCGAAGTCATACGTCGATGCCATGATGCGGTTCCACAATTGTTGCGCGCGTATATGGCCATACACTTTGCAGGCAACCAAGCCGTCTTCGCGGGTAACGTAATTATGGCTATGCGGCCATTCGCGCCAGACGACTTCTTTTTTATTGTCGAGATCGACTTCGTTTTGTTCTTTTATGTTGACCGGGAAAACCAGAGGCCAGTCGGTATCGGCTTCGACCGCTTGCATGAATTCGTCGGTAATGAGCAGTGACAAATTGAATTGGCGCAAACGACCGTCTTCGCGTTTGGCACCAATGAATTCTTTTACATCGGGATGCGCGACGTCGAAGGTGCCCATTTGCGCACCGCGACGGCCACCCGCGGAAGACACGGTGAAACACATCTTGTCGTAGATATCCATGAAGCTCAGCGGGCCGCTGGTATAAGCGCCGGCGCCGGCGACGTACGCACCGCGCGGACGCAGTGTGGAAAATTCGTAACCGATGCCGCAACCGGCTTTCAGGGTTAAACCGGCTTCGTGGACTTTATCCAGAATGCCGTCCATCGAGTCGGTGATGATGCCCGACACGGTGCAGTTGATCGTGCTGGTCGCAGGCTTGTGCTCTTGCGCACCGGCGTTCGAGGTAATGCGACCGGCCGGAATGGCACCGCGGCGCAAGGCCCAGAGAAAGCGTTCGTTCCAGTATTTCTGTTTTTCGGGCGTCGCTTCGGCGTCCGACAGCGCTTTGGCCACGCGCTTGTAACTATCGTCGATCGTGTGATCGACGGATTCACCCTGTTTAGATTTCAGGCGATATTTTTTATCCCAGATATCGTATGAGGCCGGTTGCATATCTATCTCTGCTACCGATGGTGTGTTGACCGCTTCCAAGCGAACCGTACTCATATAGCCTGTATCCTCCATCGCCACCGCTCCGCGTTGGCTTGTTATTGTGATGTTGTTCTCTTTGCCAAAGGGAAAAGACAAGTAAGCGCGCCTGTGGGCCAAAACCCGCGAGCGTCCAATTTGTCCAGGCTTACTTCCATGTTTGTACCGCGATAGGTGCAATCAGGCTTCTGCAGGGCCTTTCAGGGTTTCGCTGTCATCCGACACCATCCCTTGGGGCCTCCCCCCGCCGCTCACCCAATATATAGTGTGAGAGCCGAGTAGCGAAATTACGCCCTCCTCCGGTCGCTGTCAACCGTTTGTAACATCCGGGGGCCGGATTTTTTCCGTATCAAAAACAAATGCTTACTGAATGGCCCCGCACCGCTATGACGTCTTGCAGGGTGAAAATATTTTTAATTTTGCTAGTCTGCCTGCAGTTTTTTCGCCAACCCCTTTTTGAGCCGATCATGCGCCCCATTCCCACGATGCTTTGTGTCTTTTTTGCTGCAATTGGCGGTGGATTAACCGTTCACGCCCTGAGCCTGCCGCCCGAGCCCAGCCCGGCAACACAAATCGTGGAGACGGCTTCCGACTTTGTACTGCCGGCCGCCGCGAATGCCGCGCTGCCGGCCCAGGTAGGCGGGACACCAATGCCATCACTGGCACCAATGCTGGAAAAGGTGACGCCGGCCGTGGTCAACATCTATACCAAGCAAGTCGTGCGGGTTCGGAACCCGCTGGCCGAGTTCTTCGGCGGCTCGCGGGTTCCGCAGCAACGCATTTCGCAATCTTTGGGCTCCGGCGTGATCGTCGATGCGAAGCGCGGCCTGATCCTGACCAATAACCATGTGGTCGAAGGCGCCGATGAAGTGTCGGTGATCCTGAGCGATGGCCGCACCTTTGAAGCGCAGCCGATTGGCTCGGATGCCGATACCGATATCGCCGTGATCCAGATCCAGGCCACCGGCTTGACGGCACTGCCCTTGGCCGATGCAAAAACATTGCGCGTGGGTGACTTCGTGGTCGCGGTCGGCAATCCGTTCGGTCTGGGCCAGACGGTGACCTCGGGCATTATCTCGGCGGTCGGCCGCAGTGGCTTGCAGGGTTTCGGCTATCAGAATTTCATTCAGACCGATGCTTCCATCAATCCGGGCAATTCCGGCGGAGCCTTGGTGAATCTTCGCGGCGAATTGGTCGGCATCAATGCGGCGAGTTTCAATCCGCAGGGCAGCGCGGCCGGCAATATCGGTTTGGGTTTCGCTATTCCGGTGAATCTGGCCAGCGAAATCATGCGGCAGATCATGGCTTACGGCGAAGTGCGCCGTGGTTCGCTGGGTCTGGATACGATTGATATTACGCCGGAGCTTGCATCGCAATTGGGGCTGAAAAATATTCGCGGTGCTTTGGTGTCGCGCGTGTTCCGCAGTTCGCCTGCGGAAGCGGCCGGCCTGAAACCGGAAGACGTGATTACCGCGCTCAATGGCCAGCGCACCGACAGCGCCGAAGCGCTGCACAACATCGAAGGTTTATTGCCGGTCGGACAATCGGTGAAAGTGGATTTATTGCGAAACGGCCAGGCGCTCAGCATTCAAACCATCTTGAAAGCACAGGCCAAGGAGCTCGAAGGTAGCCAGGTGGACGCACGCCTGAGTGGCGCGACGCTGATCGACCTGCCGGAACGCTATCGCACGCAAGGCGCGCGCGGCGTGATCATCAGCAAGGTGGCGGCGAATAGCCGTGCGGCGAAAAACGGACTCGAAGCCGGCGACCGGATCGCAATGGTGAACCGGACATCGATCAGGGATTTGCAGGATATGCGCGCTGCGTTTTCACCGGCACCGAAAGACTTGAGCCTGGGTTTGCAGCGTGGTCGGCAGACCGGTTTTTTGCAGATGAAATAAGCCTCGGCAGGTCGCTCGCAAGCGGCCTCCTACGTAGGAGGGCCCTCGGGCCCGAATGACGAATACGTGATGGTCGCCCGCAAGCGGCCTCCTACGAAGTGTTAAACTTTGGGCGTGAAACACGTACGCGCACTCAGCATTGATTTGGACGACACTCTCTGGCCGATCTGGCCGGTAATCGAGCGGGCCGAATCGGCGCTCGATGTTTTCCTGCAGGAAAACTGCCCGAATACCGCAAAAAATTTTCCGCTGGAAAAAATGCGCGAGCTTCGACTCAATATTGTCGATATGTATCCCGGCATCGAGCATGACTTCACGAAACAACGGAAACTTTCGCTACTGCATGCACTGCGTGAAAGCGGCGATGCCGAACATCATGCCGAAGCGGCATTTGAGATTTTCTACGCCGCAAGAAACGACATCGAGTTTTATCCCGACGCACTCGCGGCATTGAAACGGCTGACCGCGCGTTACCCGGTCGCCGCACTGACCAATGGCAACGCGGATTTGCACCGCATAGGTATCGCCGAGCATTTCGTGCATTTTGTCGCGGCCAGAAACGAAGGCCATGCCAAACCCGATGCGCCGATTTTCCATGCCACCGTAAAACGTCTTGGCGTCGACGCGCACGAAGTCTTGCATATCGGTGATGATCCGCTGCTCGATGTCGTTGGCGCACAACGCGCCGGCCTGCGCAGTTGCTGGATCAACCGCCGCGATGAAAGTTGGCCTGAAATGTATGCCGCGCCCGATTTGCAATTCACCAGCCTGACCGATCTGGCCGATTATCTCGAACACACCGAACACGTAACCCTGGAAATGAAAATCTCATGAGTTTGCCGCCCTGCTTTGCCACGCCCGACCAGATTGCGAATGCCGTTCCACTGGTATTGATGAATCGCAATGATTTTTCCGCATGGCGCGAGCAGCAAACACCGCAAGTGCAGGCCTGGTTGGCAGCGCAGGGTTTTGCCGCCAGTGGCGGAAGTTTTTTGCTGATTCCCGACAGCGACGGCAAGGCCGGCATGGTGGCGGTTGGCGTAAATGACGCAAACGATCCCTACGCACTTTCGCATCTGCCGACGATGTTGCCATCGCAACACTCGTACCGCATTACCGCCGCATCGCCGCTGAAAATGGATGCCTCGCTCGCCTTGCTGAGCTGGGGCCTGGGTGCGTACCGTTTCAATCGTTATGTCGAAACAAAACCGGTCCCGCGTTTGTGCCTTGAATCGGTCAATGAAAGTTCGGAAACCTTTGCGATATTGAAAGCCACGACCTTGGTGCGCGACCTGATCAACACGCCGACCGAACACATGGGCCCCGAAGAACTCGAAGCCGTGGCGATTCGTCTGGCGCAGGCTTACGGCGGCACCGCGAATATCATCGTCGGTGATGATTTGCTGAAACAGAATTTTCCTTCGATCCATGCGGTCGGTCGCGCCAGTCACCGCGCGCCACGCTTGATCGAATTGAACTGGGGCAATGAATCGCATCCGAAAATTTCGATCGTCGGCAAAGGCGTTTGTTTCGATACCGGCGGTCTCGACATTAAAACCGCCGACGGCATGCGCAATATGAAAAAAGATATGGGCGGTGCCGCGCATGCACTCGGGCTTGCACAATTGATCATGGCGACCGGTTTGCCGGTACGACTGCAATGCCTGGTGCCTGCAGTGGAAAACGCGATCAGTGCGAATGCCTTTCGCCCCGGCGAAGTGATCATTACCCGCAGCGGCTTGAGTGTGGAAATCGACAATACCGATGCCGAAGGTCGGGTCGTGCTCGGCGATTCACTGGTGTATGCCTGCGAATCATCGCCGGAGCTGTTGCTGGATTTCGCCACATTAACCGGAGCGGCGCGCATCGCCTTGGGTCCGGATTTGCCGGCACTGTTTTGCAATGACGAAAAACTTGCGACGGATTATCTACAAGCCGGCGAACAAACGGCGGATCGTTTATGGCGCATGCCTTTATGGCGTCCGTATTTGTCGTACCTGAAAAGCAATATCGCCGATCTGGCCAATGGCGGGCCTTCGCGAATGGCCGGTTGCATCAGCGCCGCACTGTATCTCGAACGCTTCGTGAAAGAAGGCATGGTATGGTCGCATGTCGATGTCTATAGCTGGAACGACGGCGAACGCCCGGGTCGCCCCGCGGGTGGCGAAGCGCAGGGCTTGCGTGCGGTTTATAGAATGCTGAAGACGCGGTACGTGAAATAATTTTCCGACACTTATCTGGCCGAACTTATTCGCGATGAGATACCAAGGCAAGATCAGTACGTGGAATGCCGAACGCGGTTTCGGTTTTATCGTCTGGAATGGCGGTGGCGAAAAAATATTCGTGCACGTCAGCCAGTTGAGCCACAAGAAACATGTTCCGGTTGTTGGCGAAGTGGTGACCTACGAATTGGGACCAAAAGATGACAAGGGACAAAAGGCGATCAAGGTCATCTTTCCCGATCTACCAGCTTTGCAAAAAAAGCGCCGCGAAAAAGAAAAGGACAATTCATCCGGACTTGTCGCGGTGGTACTTTTCATGTTGATTGTCGCGGGATTGTATTGGTGGCTGGGTATCCGGCATTCCGGATCCGGGACTATCGTGCAATCCGTGCAAGCGGACAAATTGCTGCGAGCGAGCAAACCCATACCGGCAACAAGCCGATTCAGCTGCGAAGGCAAAACCCGTTGCCCGCAAATGGCTTCCTGCGAAGAAGCGACCTTTTACATCCAGCATTGTCCGAATACCGAAATGGATGGCGACGGCGATGGCGTACCCTGCGAATCGCAGTGGTGCAAGTAGTGCTCTCAGGTAAAAACATTTGTACTCGATGAACCGTCATCCCCGAATGCTTCTATCGTGGATCCAGCGACTTCAAACATCAAAGCGATAGCACTGGATCCCCGCCTGCGCGGGGAAGACAGAAGATTTACGGGAAAGATAGAGGATTTGTATACGCGCTTGGCAGTGCATTCGCGCCTTGCAACGCTGCAATGCATATTTTACCCGGATATTATTGACAACTTATTTATACCCGGGTAATATTTGCCAACTCCGGCATTCGAGACTCCCCGTGCAAAACCCGTCATTAGCCCCCTTCACCCTTTTCACAGGCCATATCCGAGTCGCCTCTGGCCGGCTTGATCAACTCGCCTTGTCGGCGAAGCGCGCCATCGAATCGAATTCCGATGGTGCGGTGCTGATCTTCGATAATCACTCGGGCAGAAACATCGACATCGATATTCGAGGCACCGATAAACAGGTGCTAGCCCGGTTGCAGCCATCGACAGCGATGCTTGTACCGGATGCGGAAAACGACGCCGACACAGGCAACGAACAACGCGGCCGCGGGCGACCGAAACTCGGCGTGGTCGCGCGTGAAGTGACCTTGTTGCCTCGGCATTGGGAATGGCTGGCGACACAAGCCGGCGGTGCTTCGGTGGTGCTGCGCAAGCTGGTCGAGCAGGCAAAAAAAGCCGGCAGCGAAAGCTCGATGATCAAGCAGGCTCAGGAACGCGCTTACCATTTCCTGCAGGCGATTGCCGGCGATATGCCGGGCTTTGAAGAAACGACCCGTGCCCTGTTCAAAAATGATCGCCAGGCATTCGAGAGCCTGATCTCAAGCTGGCCGACTGATATAAAAGATCACGTGATGCAATTGGCGTTCCCGCTATCTGTCGAGTCAATGCAAAAGGACTGATGCCAATGAACACGCAGGGAAATCCGGTTCGCCATATCGAGCCCACGCAAAACGCCGGACGCGCGTTTTTTCTGCGCGGCATTGAAGGCAGCTTCATCATGCTCAACCTGTTGCGATTTCGGGATATTGCCGACTATTCGCAAAACCCGGAACTTGAACCGGAGTCGGCAATCAGCGGCGAAGAAGCCTTTCAAAAATACATCGAACATACGCTGCCTTTTCTGCAGGCCAGCGGTGGTGATCTGCTTTTTATCGGTGACGGCGGGCATTTTTTGATCGGGCCAGAAACGGAACGCTGGGACAAAGTGATGCTGGTGCGTCAGGCCAGCGTGGACAGTTTTATGGCATTCAACTCGCAACAGGATTACCTCGCCGGCATTGGCCATAGAACCGCCGCGATCGAGGACGCACGCCTGCTTCCATTCACGCAACCAGCACCCCGCTTCGGATAATTTGCCATCACCTCGCATTTCCTGACTTTTGTCAGGTGTTTACCCTCAGCCGCTCAGGCACACTACCCTCATCGTTTGATTTTGATTGGAGTTTCCATGTCTCGTCCCGCCGATTTATTGAAAGAACTCAGCATCAATCGTGGCGCTGACGGACAAAAGAAAAAGCGCCGGATTTGGCCGATCGTCGTCGGAATTCTGCTGGCAGTGATTGCCCTGCTTTTTATCCTGAAAAGCATGAAGCCGACCGAAGTCGAAACCACCAAGGCAAGATCGGCGGCGGAAAGCGGACCAGCCTCGGTACTGGATGCCTCCGGTTACGTGACGGCACGCCGCATCGCCACGGTGTCTTCGAAAATTACCGGCAAGGTTAAAGAAGTCATGATCGAAGAAGGCCAGAGCGTGGAAGAAGGCCAGATCCTGGCGACACTGGAACCGACCGATGCCAGTGCACAGCAATCCTTGTCGCAATCGCAACTAGCCTCGGCACGTTCTCAATTGGCCGAAGCGCAGGCGCAATTGAAACTCGCGGAAAAAAATCTGGTGCGCCAGCGCGAATTGGCAGCGAAAAAACTGGTCGCTGCTTCGTCACTCGATGCCGCCATTGCAGAACGCGATTCGCGTGCCGCACGACTGGTGAGTTTGCAGCGCAGCGTGACCGTCGCGCAGGATCAACTGGCCATCTCGAACAATGGCGTCGATAACACCGTGATCCGTGCGCCGTTCAAGGGCGTGATCGTAACCAAGGCCGCTCAGCCGGGTGAAATGATTTCGCCGATCTCTGCCGGCGGTGGTTCGATTCGTACTGGCATCGGCACGCTGGTGGATATGGATTCGCTCGAAGTACAGGTCGACGTCAACGAAGCCTATATCGGCCGCGTGCAGCCGAAGATGCCGGTGGATGCCGTTTTGAACGCGTATCCCGACTGGAAAATTCCGGCCGAAGTGATCGCGATCATTCCGACCGCCGACCGCAGCAAGGCGACGGTAAAAGTCCGGATCGCACTTAACAGCAAAGACACCCGCATCGTGCCGGACATGGGCGTGCGCGTGAGCTTTCTGGAAACCCGCGATCCAAAGGCAGCAAAACCTACCGGCGTCTGGATTGCAGAACGTGCCGTGATCAAGAAAAACGACAAGAGTTTCGTGTTCGTGATCAACAACGGCATTGCCAAACAAACCGAAGTGACCGTCGGCGACAAGCGCGATGCCGACATCATGATCAGCAAGGGTTTGGTCGGCGGCGAAACTTTGGTGCTTGGCCCAAGCGAAAAATTGGGCGATGGCAGCAAGGTCGTTGAAAAAACGGCGGCAAAATAATGAACGACGACAGCAAACCACTCGTCGAGATTCGCGACCTGACTAAAACCTATGTCCGCGGCAAGCAGAGGGTCGAAGTGTTGCACGGAATCAATCTGGATATTCCCGCCGGCGATTTTGTCGCTTTGATGGGGCCGTCGGGTTCGGGCAAAACAACGCTGCTCAATCTGATTGGCGGACTGGATTCGCCGACCTCCGGATTATTGAAAGTGCAAAACCAGCGGATCGACGATTTCGGCAGTGACGAGCTCGCCGCATGGCGTGCGAATACGGTCGGATTCATTTTCCAGAGTTATAACCTGATGCCGGTGCTGACCGCGCAGAAAAATGTCGAGCTGCCTTTATTGCTGCATGACATGAGCAGCAGTGAACGCACGAAGCGTGCGAATGTGGCGCTCGAATTGGTGGGCCTTGGTGATAGAAGCAAACACAAACCCAATGAATTGTCCGGCGGCCAGCAACAGC
>Ga0208628_1000947_pt1 | contig 11538 bp, 8 predicted proteins | sample LakWasMet16_LOW5_2_FD_183864 | JGI IMG/M metagenome (GOLD analysis project Ga0208628, IMG submission 183864) | Freshwater sediment methanotrophic microbial communities from Lake Washington under simulated oxygen tension - Sediment Metagenome... | ecosystem: Environmental > Aquatic > Freshwater >... | reverse complement strand
CTGCTGCGGCTTCTGCTGCTGCGGCTTCTGCTGCTGCGGCTTCTGCTGCTGCGGCCTCTGCTGCTGCGAAATCGGCAGAAAAATCCGGGATCGCGGAAACATCCGGTTTCTCGATAAGAGCAACCGAAGGCATATGTTCCGAATCTGCATCCATATGAATTGGTACGGATGGCTGCGTCGACTCAGGTAATGCGTCGCGCAATCCCTGAATGCGGGCGGCCAAATCTTCGAAGCGCGGCAATACCGGTTTCGGACGATCCAATGCACTGATGGTGTGGCGAATTGCGGCTGCAGCTTCTGAAACCAGGGCTACGGCATTTGCATCGAGGCTCACCGAATGCGCCATTGCACGCTTCAAATAACCTTCTAGCGGTGCGGTGACATCGGTAATCGTGGTCACTTCGGTCATGCCGAATGCGCCATTCATCGTATGCACCGAGCGCAATAATACTTCGGTAACTGCCGTGTTGTTGTGTCTGCCGGATTCTGCAATCCAGTTTTCAACGGTTTCCAGATGACCGGCAACTTCCGGCTTGAGGATTTCAAACAGGACCGGATCAATGGAGAATTCGATACCGTCACCAACCTCGACATCAGGTTCGGCGCTGGCAACTTCTGGTGCAGCCATTTCTTCCACTACATCGGCGACAGCAGCTTGCGCATCGGTCAAATCAGCGCCGACAGGAATATTCGCAGCCACGGCGGCCAAGGGTGCTGTTTGGTAATAAACCTCTTCGCCAGCCGTCAATTTCTCGGCAATGGCTTCAATGCCTTTCAAATCGGCATAGACGGTTTCGCCCATCAATGCGGCGCGCAGCAAAGGCAGGGTATTGAACGCTTTATCTAGCAAGGCAACTACGGCAGGCGATGCTGCACGTGTACCATCGAGAACCCGATTCAACAGGCTTTCAACTTTCCAGCTGAACTCGCCGAGGGTTTTCGCACCGACCAGACGACCACTGCCTTTCAGCGTATGGAATACACGACGGATCGGGCGCAGCAACTCGGGATTGTCCGGCGCCGAGCGCCAGGGTGGCAGCAGTTGTTCAAGATTGCCGATTTCTTCCTCGAATTCTTCCGAGAAGACTTCGCGAATTTCATCGTCGATTTCATCGCTGGCGGCATCGAAGCTGCCGATCAACTCACCGACTACAGGCACGGATGAAACCGGTGCAGCAGCCACCGGCGCGGTTACGACTGCAGCAACAACGGCTGCGGCTGCGACAGGTATCGCGGGTGCTTCAAATGTTTGTGCGTCAAATGCCGGCGCTGAAGCAGCTTCTTTCAGAATGTCTGCAAAGCTTGGCTCGCTGACTTCCACTTCGACGGCTGCAGGCGCTTGCGTGAACGCAGCAGGTGCGATTTCTTCGATAACACGAGGCGCGTCCGGTACTGGCACGAAAGGTTCTGGCGCAACTGCAACAGGTTCGGCGACAACAGGTTTGACGGGCACGGGCTTTGCCACCGGTTCGGAAATTTCCTGTGCCGGAAGGGGCCAGTAACCGAGTGCTTCAAGACTGTGCTGTGCAACTTCGAGAATTTGATCGCGATTCGGGCGGCGGTCGCGTACGGCTTCGAGAAAATACTCGAGGCTGGCCAACGCATCGGCCAAACGGTCCATTTGCTGGCCATTCGGTACGCGTTGACGGCGCAGCAATTCGCTTTCGGTAAACCGGCGAACACCCGTCAGATAATCAGGTGCCTTATCGACATCCAGCACTCTCAATGCGCCGGCGACTTCTTCGAGCAAGCGAGGCACTTCATTGAGCTGGGTATGATCCCAATGGGTTTCAACGAAGGCAACGAAACATTGGCGTGCCTGGGTGAAATTGGTCGCGGCTTCTTTCAGCAATACGTCGAGTACTTTGCGCGCTTCCGAACTAGGCAACGGAGTGCCTGTTTTTGCGCCAGCTTCGGCACTGTCGTCCTGACCTAGTCTTGCAACCTGGTCATCCAGCGAGGCTTCGACATAAAGCAAGGCGCCTGCAATATCGAGCAAGCTGGCTTCGTCGGCTTTACGCTGGCCGGAAACAATATCGTTGATCGCGGTGCGTTGTTCTTGAACCACGCGGCGGGCAACGCCAAGACCAAGCATGCCGAGGGTATCGCCTACGCGGTCAAGTGCATCGACCTGCGAATTCAAGTCGGAAGAAGCGGCATTTGGAGTACGAAGATAGAGATCAAGTGAATCCTTCACTCGCATCAAATCTTCCTTGATGGCAACCGCAACGGTTGCCAGCAATGCACGATTGTGGCCGGTCAGGCTGCCTTGCGCATGCGCAAGTTCGGCCGCATTCGGCAGATTGTCGTTCAATCCGAAAACTTCGCGAATTTCACCGATACGACCGGCATCGGTCGCTTCGTGTGCGACGAAATAAAGCAGTTGTCGCGTCAGTTCGATTGGCGGGTCGTTGCGAAAGGCGTCATCGCCGCCTTCGGCCAGACGTTTGATTTCACGTTCGACTTTACCCAGTGATTGTTTGAGTGGATTGCTGGCTTTGAACGCACCTTTGCTCAGCGCATCCAAAGTACCCGAAGCTACCCAGAACAGACGGCGGGCAGGTTCGGAAAAAGTAATCGGAACCAATTGATCGCAGACATCGGTCATGTCTTTGATGTTGCTTGCACTGTTGTCGTCTTTCAGCCAGCGCAGCAATGCGCCTTGAAACAGATTGCGAAGCGTATCGGCACGACGGGATAATTCATCTGCCGCCAATGGATAAGTCGGGCCTTTGGCAGAATCAGGCAAGGGTCTGGACAAATCAGGCGAGAACAACACACTTTCCGACAAACCCTGTTCACCACGGCTGGCACGCAATTGATTCAGCAACGGCAGCAATACGATAGGGATATCCCGGTGACCCGTTTGCAGGCGTTCGAGATAATCCGGCAACTGAACGATGCCTTGCATCAAAACGCCGTAGGCATCGTCGCGTTTTTCGACTTTACCGTCGATCAAGGCCTTGCTCAGCTGCTCCATTTCTTCGGCCACCATCGCGGCGCCGTAGAGCTCGACCATGCGAAGCGTGCCCTGCACCTGATGCAGGAATGAAGCGCAATCTTTCAACTGCGTGGGGTCTTCACCTTCTTCGACATAAATCTGCAAAGCGTTGCGAGCCTGACGAAGGGTTTCGTCAAGTTCCGGCTTTACCCAGGTGAGTGTGGTGAAATCGTTATTGTCGTGCAGCCTCATGCCGAGGTCCTCATGGTGAGCTGTTCGGCGAACCGAACAACTCGTTTAAACCAGCATTCAAAAAATCCATCTTCCAATCGCCAGGCCTTAGCCTGGCAATTTAAAGTCGGCTACCGAACGACGTAGATCTGCAGCGAGCTGCGCCAAGTTACCAATCGAGTCGGCGGTTTGGCTGGCACCTTGCGAGGTCTGCGTCGTAATTTCCTGAATCACGGACATCGTTGCGGTGATATTCGTAGCAGCGGTGGATTGCTGACGGGCGGCGGTCGAAATATTTTGAATCAGATCTGCAAGATCGTTCGACACCTTTTCAATCTCGCCGAGTGCCAAGCCGGCGTCTTCTGCCAGGCGGGCACCGGACACCACTTCGGCCGTCGTTTGTTCCATCGAACTCACGGCTTCGTTGGTATCGGATTGAATGGTTTGAACCAGTGTTTCAATTCGCTTGGTCGCATTCGATGCGCGTTCTGCGAGTCGTTGCACTTCGTCGGCCACCACGGCGAAGCCGCGGCCTGCTTCACCGGCGGATGCCGCCTGAATAGCGGCGTTAAGAGCAAGAATGTTGGTTTGTTCGGCGATGTCGTTAATCAGTTCCACGATCGAACCAATTTCCTGCGAGCTTTCACCCAGTCGTTTAATACGTTTCGAGGTTTCCTGAATCTGGTCACGGATGTTGTCCATGCCCTGAATCGTCTGGCGCACGACATCGGCGCCCTTTGCAGCAATTTGCACGGAGCGCGATGCCACGTCGGCCGACTCGGCGGAGTTTTTCGACACCTGGTCGATGGAGCTCGCGATCGAGTTAATCTGTTGCGAAGCCGACGTAATCTGTTGCGCCTGGTGTTCCGCAGCTTCTGCCAGATGCATGGCCGTTGCCTGGGTTTCCTGGGCAGCGGCGGCCACCTGCACGGCGGTTTCATTAATGGTCGACACCAGAGATCGCAGCTGATCCACGGCGAAGTTGATGGAGTCCGCGATCGCGCCGGTAATGTCTTCGGTCACTGTCGCTTTTACGGTCAAGTCACCTTCACCGAGCGAACCGATTTCGTCCAGCAAGCGCAAAATAGCTTCCTGGTTACGTTGGTTGATTTGCTTGGTTTCGCTCAACTGAACGCGTTGGGCAGCGGAGGCGGTTCTCAACAAACCGACCAGGGCGAAAATTGCAACGAGCGCCGAAATGCCGGAAATCCAGACGTTCGGGAAAGCCCGTTTCTGGTTGATGGTGTCGAAGGATTTCAGCAATGCCGCCGAATTCTCTTCCAATACGTTGGAATCGCCGGAGATTTGTCCGTTAGCCTGTTGCACTTCGAACAAATCGGTCGATGCCTGCAGAATAGCGTCCATTTCCTTTTGCGAATCGACATACAACTTTTCCACTGCACTAACCGCAGTTGCGGCAGTTGGCGAAGTCACCTGGCTGATGCCCATTTTGGCATCGCCTTTTTGCAGACCCGTCAGCACCTGCGAGAACACCGAGGAGTCGCGAGAGAGAGCGTCGGCCGCGGTGATGGCGTTGTCGCCACCGGCCCGGATTTCCGTCACACGACGCGACATCCGGTCTGCCAGCACGATTTGCCGGTTGGCAAGATTGATCTGGGATGCTGACGCGCCGCTATCGGCCATTTGTCGCACCACCTCGTCAAGACGGGCGGAGATTTGCGGAATACGGGCCGAGAAGCTGCCGGCGTTGTCGGAGAATTCCAGAATCTGCTTCTGGCTGGTCGAGATGCGGTTGGCGTCTTTGGACATGCGGGTCCAGACTTCCGTCACCTTGGCCAATGCGGATTTCACACCGAGCGCATTGATGTTGTTGCGGTAGGCATCGACACCGTTGCCGCCGTCATTCAGCGATTTGACGATGGTATCGATTCTGGCCTTGGTCGCCTGGAAAGCATCGAAGGACTCGGCCTTACCGCCCACGGCTTCCTGCGAATACTTCGCCAGTTTTTGCGACAGCACCTGCAATTCGGCGCTGACGGCTCGGGCGTTATTTTCCCGCCCGCTCAAGTATGTTTGCGAGGTGACGTTCGCACCAAGCAACAAGAGCGAAGCGACGAGAATACCGGCCCATATTCTGGTGCCGAAACCCGAGACTTTATTCGATACCGAGCTGAATTTGCTGCTCATAGTTAAACCTCACCCCATAAAAAACCATTAGAAGCCGCCTTCATAGGACAGCCTGCCGAAATTCTGGTGTGCGTGCCAACAAAGACATGTTGAACACACCCCATTGTGAATCATTCAATTGGTAAACCTGACTGACAAAATTGCCGTAGCGGCCTTCGTACTGTTCTTCTGTTTCCACCCGATGGGTGTCGTTGAAAGTACGCTGGCCGAATAATTCGTCAATCAAAACGGCAACATTGCCACCGGACTGGCGTATTACCAGAACGCGCTGACCGTCATGTACGACCGTGCGGTCGCCTTCGAGAAACTGTTTTAGATCAACCACCGGAAGCAGGCTGCCGCGAACATTGGCAACACCGAGCATCCATGGATTTGCGCCCGGCACGGCGGTCACGCCGGGCAAGGTTATGATTTCGACGATTTCGTCGAAGGAAGATACGAAACGACGTTTGCCCAACCGGTAACCCACACCACGCCAGTGCCCTGCAGCCTCGATCATTTCCGGGCGACCAGGTGCATGCACCAGGGAACGCTGTTCGTAATCCTGCAAAACGTCGAAGGAACTTAGGCGGGGGGCGGAGTTATTTGCCATGGTCGCCTCAGCTTGCTTTCACGTATTTACGAATTGCGGACAGCAATTCGTCACGTGTAAACGGCTTGGTCAAATATTCGTCCGAACCGACTATGCGACCACGGGCCTTGTCGAACAAGCCGTCTTTCGATGAAAGCATGATGACCGGTATGCCCTTGAACATTTGATTGTTTTTGATCAATGCGCATGTTTGATAGCCGTCAAGACGCGGCATCATGATGTCCACAAAAACGATTTGTGGCTGATGGTCGGCAATTTTCGATAACGCCTCGAAACCATCCGTTGCGGTCACGACGTTACAGCCTTCCTTTTTCAACAAAGTTTCCGCTGTTCGACGAATCGTCTTCGAATCGTCGATGACCATGACACGCAAGCCGGTCAGGTTGTTGTCTTCCATCTCAATCCCCATTCCCTGTTTCAGGCGCCATGTCTGGCATTTACACACTGACTTATATCTCAATCACCCGTTAAGGTGTCAAGCCTTATAAGCACTTTTTTAACAAAACGTGACACTCTGCACCTTGCCGCTTAGCCCTGTTAGGCTACACCTTCTTGAAGCCGGAGTCTTGGAATGTCGATCGCTTGTGCCGTTGTAATGGATCCGATTAACGCAATCAACACAACGAAAGATTCCACTTTCGCCATGCTGCTGGAAGCACAGCGACGCGGCTATGCACTTTATTACATAAAACCTTCCAGTTTGAGCGTTAGAAATGGCAAAGCATGGGCGCAAATGGCAAGTTTGAAAGTCAGCGACAGCAAGGAAAACTGGTTTGAACTCGGTGCTTTCGAAGCCAGGCCGCTGGCTGACGTACAACTTGTACTGATGCGGACCGACCCACCGGTGGATTCGAATTATTTGCACGACAGCATCATTCTGAGTTTGGCGCAAAAAGACGGCGTGCTGATCGTAAATGACCCGCAAGGCCTGCGCGACATGAACGAAAAACTGGCTGCTTTGTTGTTTCCCCAGTGCTGCCCGGAAACTCTGGTTAGCCGCGACAAGGCTGAATTGAAAGCTTTTGCGGAAACCCACGGCGAAGTGGTGCTGAAACCCCTGGACGGCATGGGCGGACGCTCCATCTTCCGAACAAAGCATGGCGACCCCAATCTCAATGTCATTATCGAAACCCTGACCGAAGGCGGTGGAGCACTCGTGATGGCGCAGCGATATATTCCGGAAATCACGCAGGGTGACAAGCGTATCCTGATGATTGATGGCGAACCAGTGCCCTACTGCCTTGCCAGAATTCCTCAAGGTACTGATTTCAGAGGCAATTTGGCAGCTGGCGGGCGGGGTGAAGGCCGAGCACTCAGCGACCGTGACCGCTGGATTGCCGCCCAGGTCGGGCCCGAATTGAAAAAACGCAACATGATTTTTGTCGGATTGGACGTCATCGGCGATTATCTGACCGAAGTAAATGTCACCAGCCCCACCTGCATTCGTGAATTGGATAAACAATTCGGTTTGAATATTGCAGGCCAGATGTTTGACGCCATTGAGGTACGACTTGAGCGGCACTCCTGATTTAACCACCGCAGCGCCACCAGTTGCCCCCAAGATCGGCCCCAACGAGCGCCTGAGCGCGACCTTGGCCTTGGCCGCGATTCTGCATGGGATCGTGATTCTGGGCGTTGGATTTACATTGGAAGACGCCGCCCCGGTCATGCCGACACTGGACGTCATCCTGACCGAGACACAAACCACCGAAGCCCCCGAACATGCAGACTTCATCGCGCAGGCGAACAACAAGGGCGGTGGCGACAAGGACGAAGCGCGCCGGCCACGCGACAACCAGCTGGCCAGCGTACCGAAACCAGACCCTGGCATCGCCCCGATCCAGATGACGCAGCAGGCGCCGGCACCAGAACCAGACCCGAAACAACGGGTTCTGAGCACTACGGCCGACAGCGACAACAAGGCCATAACACCGGAAGAACATCCGATTACGACGCCGCAAAAACTTCCAACCGGCAGGGAGCTGATGCAACAAAGCCTGGACATGGCGCGTCTGGCGGCCGAAATCGAACGCAAGCAGGAGCTTTACGCCAAAAGGCCAAAACGGAAATTCATCTCGGCAAGCACTCAGGCCTACGAATACGCATCCTATATGCGCGACTGGGTTCGGAAAGTGGAGCGCGTGGGCAACGCAAACTACCCAGAGCAGGCCCGGATCAAAAACCTGTCAGGAAAGTTGACCATGACGGTTGCCATCCGCCGAGACGGTAGTGTCGAAGACATTGTCCTGAACAAACCGAGCGGCGTCGTAATCATTGACCAAGCCGCGATGAAAATCGTGAGGCTGACGGAACCCTTCGCACCCTTGCCGAAAACCGCAGACAACATCGATGTGCTGCACATCACCCGTACCTGGGATTTTGGCGGCGGGGATCTGGAGACGTTTTGATAGCGATTTGGTGCGCCGCACCTTGTGGGAGATTCGTAGCCGGGGCCTGGCTTCATCTGACCCGGGAACAGTTTGCGAATTTCTTTCCCCATCTTGCTTGTCGTGTGCGCCCACGGATCATCGAGGTAAGCTGCATGACCCTGACGCAAATTCCCCGGGTCAGATAAAGCCTTGACCCGGGCTACGCGTTCTTCAAGCCAACAAAGCTTTCAGAACCGCCATCCGCACCGCCACGCCATTGCTGACCTGCGGCAGGATTATCGATTGCGGACCATCGGCCACTTCATCGGCGATTTCCACGCCGCGGTTCATCGGGCCCGGGTGCATGACGATTGCGTCTTGCCTGGCCGAAGCCAGCCGTTTCGCCGTTAATCCGTATTCCTGGAAATAGCCGTCCAGCGAAGCAACAAGCCCCTCTTCCATGCGTTCGCGCTGCAATCGCAGCATCATCACGACATCCACATCCTTGATCGCCTGGTCAAAATCTTCAAAACGCGTACAGCCGTCAATCGTGCCGTCGACAGGCAACAAACCGGCCGGGCCGCAGACGCGTATTTCGCCGGCATTCAATGTCCGCAACGCATTCAAATCGGAACGTGCCACGCGTGAATGCTTGATATCGCCGGCAATCAATATTTTCAGTTTTGAAAAATCGTTTCCTTTTGCTTGCCGGATACTAAGCATGTCCAGCAAGCCCTGCGTTGGGTGCTGGTGGCGACCATCGCCGGCATTGATGACGCTGGTACCGGGGTTGGCCGCTTCCGCCAGTTTTTCCACCGCGCCGTTTTCCGAATGCCGGATCACGAACGTATTAACACCCATCGCCTCGAGATTTTTCAGCGTATCGATATCGGTCTCGCCTTTTTTACCTGACGAGGTCGATGCATCGAAAGTAAAAACATCGGCGCCCAGACGCTGGGCGGCAAGCAAAAAGGAGCTGCGCGTTCGCGTGGAGTTTTCGAAAAACAGATTGCAAACCGCCTTGCCTTGCAGATGGTGCCGTAGCGCAGTGCCGCCCATCGCATCCGCGCGAAGCTGCTGGGCCGAATCAAGCAAATCTTCCAGTGCCGTTCTCGGCACATCTTCCAGACCCAGAAAATGCCTGAAGCGACCATCCGGAAAAAATTGCAGGCTCATGTTGGCTCCACTGTTGAAGATGAATTTAAAGAAAGGGAATCAATCGAAGTTCGTGCGCCCGGTTCATTCAACCAGCGCTCAACGATAATGACCGCAGCCAGCGCATCGAGGTTGGCTGCCTGGTGGCGCTTTTTTGTGCCGGCGCGGCGCGCTTCGGCAAATCGTTGCGCGGCCTCGATCGAGGAATTGCGTTCGTCGATTTGCTCGACCGGAAGTTGATAACGCTTGCCGATTTCGATCGCGAATTTTCGCGCGCGTTGGCGCGAAGCCTGGTCACCGCCGTCGAGTGTTTGCGGATCACCGACGACCAAAGCCTGCGGCATCCATTCTTTCACCCAGCGATTCAAACTCGCCCAGTCGACCTGGTTGTCGAAAACATCCAGTACGCCGACTTCGCGTGCACTCATCGAAATGCAATTCCCGACCGCAATGCCGATGCGGCGCGCACCGACATCGAAACCGAGCACGGTAGTGATATTCATCAGGCCCGCCCCGAGTAATCGGTGACTTGCGCCAGATTGATGCCCAGACTTTTCGCTGCAGCCTTCCAGCGATCATTGATCGGCGTGCGAAATAAAATAGCCTGGTCTGCTTCAACCGTCAGCCATGAATTGGCGGCGATTTCCGCTTCCAGTTGCCCTGCCGACCAACCGGCATAACCCAGCGCAATCACGGCATTTTTCGGGCCTTCGCCCCTCGCCATTGCTTCGAGAATATCGCGCGAGGTGCTTACTGCCAGACCATTGCCAAAGCGGAGCGTGGAACTCCATTCGCGTGGATCGTCATGCAGCACGAAACCGCGATCCGGCTGAACCGGGCCGCCCATCAATACGGGAATGTCGGCCAGTTCTTTGGATTCGGTGGCGATCTGCATCTGCTCCAGCACTTCGCCCACGGTGAATTCGGAAACGCGGTTGATCATCAAGCCCATCGCGCCTTCTTCGTTGTGCTGGCAAAGCAAAGTGACGCCCTGGGCAAAATTGGGATCGTCCATCGCCGGCATGGCAATCAGGAAGTGCGCGGTAAGCGATGAATTTAGCGACATGGTGTTATTTTAGCCCTCGCGGTCGATTTCCACAAAAAAGCCGGGCATTGCCCGGCTTTTTGCTTGATCGAAACAAAAAATCACTTCACTTCGGACAATTCCACGCCATCCATGCCCTGCGACAGGGAACGGGCATCACCACCCTGGGCCAGTTTGATTTTCAGGCGGACTTCGTTCGTCGAGTCGGCGTAACGCAAAGCGTCTTCATATGAAATTTCACCGGCCTGATAAAGCTCGAACAGTGCCTGATCGAAGGTTTTCATGCCGAGGTTGGTCGATTCCTTCATGACCTCCTTGATCTTGTGGATTTCACCGTCACGGATGTAATCCTGCACCAGCGGCGTGCCGAGCAGAATTTCCATCGCGACTCGGCGACCTTTGCCGTCCGGGGTCGGAATCAATTGCTGCGCGACTATGCCTTTCAGGTTCATCGACAGATCCATCAGCAACTGGCTGCGGCGATCTTCCGGGAAGAAGTTGATCATCCGGTCCAACGCCTGGTTGGCGTTATTGGCATGCAGCGTACAGAGCACCAAGTGACCGGTTTCAGCGAAAGCGACCGCGTGGTCCATGCCTTCTCGGGTACGGATTTCGCCGATCATGATGACGTCGGGAGCCTGACGCAAAGTATTCTTCAGCGCCGCTTCCCAACTATCGGTATCGATGCCGACTTCACGTTGGGTAATGATGCAGCCTTCATGTTTGTGCACGAATTCAATCGGGTCTTCAATCGTGATGATGTGGCCGGACGAATTCATGTTGCGGTAGCCGATCATCGCCGCGAGCGAGGTCGATTTACCGGTACCGGTCGCACCGACGAAGAGGATGATGCCGCGCTTGGTCATTGCCAATGTCTTGATGACGGCAGGCAGGCTCAACTCTTCGATGGTCGGGATGCGGGTTTCAATGCGACGCAACACCATGCCGACCTGGTTGCGCTGGTAGAAGCAACTGACGCGGAAACGACCAACGCCGGAAACGCCAATGGCGAAGTTGCATTCATGGGTTTTTTCGAACTCTTCGCGCTGGGCCGGGC
>Ga0208628_1000946_pt1 | contig 11541 bp, 8 predicted proteins | sample LakWasMet16_LOW5_2_FD_183864 | JGI IMG/M metagenome (GOLD analysis project Ga0208628, IMG submission 183864) | Freshwater sediment methanotrophic microbial communities from Lake Washington under simulated oxygen tension - Sediment Metagenome... | ecosystem: Environmental > Aquatic > Freshwater >... | reverse complement strand
CATCCCGAACTCGGAAGTGAAACCGTTTAGCGCCGATGATAGTGTGGCACTTTGCCATGTGAAAGTAGGGAATCGCCAAGCGCTTTATCCAAAAACCCAGGACTCAACCCCCTGGGTTTTTTTTTGACCGGGATTCAGGAAGAAAGCCTGCCGATTAGGCTTCAGGCACTTGAAAGTTAAAAAATCGGGCGCATAGTTAGAATAATGAAGTTTAAAATGATGGGTCAGTATTATGCTTCAGACAAATGTGGCCAGTTCGCGTAAAATCAAGCATTCTGTATTCTTTTAACAATACCGGAAAATACTATGAAAAAGATTCTTTTCTTAACTGTTTTATTATCAACAGTTACAGCTTTTGCTGATGACACTAAAAATGAATGGCAAAACACTACCCTTTCTGACGCCATAATCAAGAAAATTCAAGAAGCCCAATATCAATATAAAAAGTGCGTTTCAGCTGAAATGCAAATGCCCTCTAATCAGGAACTTGAAAGCCGCAAAGCCACAGAATCGATCATGAAACAATGCGAGTCGGTTTTGTCACAGATGCGCGAAGTTTATCTGGCTGAAAAAGTACCCGAAATCATTGCCGATCGTCATTTAAAACAGATGCGCATGCAAACCACTCGTAATGTTTTGCAAGGCATGATGTTTGCTGAAGCGGCCAGAAAATCCGGTCAACAATAACAACTAAAGAGCTGCGTGTAATGAATACTTATGCAATCGATTTATCATTGAAACCTACTACATTTGATTTATGGCACGTTTGCTTGGCAGGCACTGTCGTGCTGTTATTGCTGATTTTAATCGTATTGCTGCTGTCGATAGTGATCAGCCAGATTCGTGGCAAGAAAAAATCTGTCATACAACAAGCTGAACCAATAGTAAAAATCGTTGAGAAAATTGTCGAAGTTGAAAAGCCAGTGCATGCACCTATACCGGAACCTGTAATATTAAAAGAAGCAACCCCGGATGCTGCCTTACAATTGCTGGGTTTGCTGCAAAAAGAAGCGCGGTTTATCGATTTTGTTAAAGAAGATATTACAGGTTTTAGCGATGCCGATATTGGTGTTGCGGCTCGTGTTGTACATGAAGGATGCAATAAGGCGATTAATGACCATTTTACTTTGGCCCCTGTCCGTAGTGAGCAGGAAGGGAGTAAAGTTGCTTTGCCGGAAGGTTTTGATGCTGCTACAGTCCGACTGACCGGCAATATTGTTGGCACAGCACCTTTTACCGGTACATTGGTGCATAAGGGCTGGCAAGTTACCGGTATCAGGCTGCCCAAGCTGACTTCAGGGTATAATGCCGCTATTGTGGCGCCGGCGGAGGTAGAGCTATGAGTGAATTGCCCTATCATTCGCAACCGGAAACGAATCAAAAAGATACTGCTGTGGCAAATGAAAACGTAGCAGTTAAATCCCCGCAAAATGGCACACGGTTTTCTGTTGGTATTGATTTGGGTACGACGCACTGCGTATTGTCCTATGCCGACCTGAATCATATCGATGATGAAGAATTTTCACCGCAAGTTATGGCAATACCGCAGCTGACATCTCCCGGTTCGGTTGAAGAAAAGCAGCAGTTGCCGTCGTTTATATATCAGGCTCACGAAGCTGAACTTGCAGAAGACTCTACTTCGTTGCCTTGGACAGCAAGACCGGACCATCTGGTAGGTGAAATTGCGCGTAATCTGGGCAGCAAAACCCCGATCCGATTGGTAGCCAGTGCTAAAAGCTGGTTATGTCATACCGGTGTCGATTGTAAAGCGCCAATTTTACCTGCCGAAGCCCCTGACGAAGTCGTGCGAGTCTCGCCATTCCAGGCAACTACGGCTTACCTGCAGCATTTATGCGATGCTTGGCAAAGTCTGCATCCGGATGCGCCATTGGATCAGCAGGATGTCGTTATTACCGTGCCGGCCTCATTTGACCCGGCGGCACGGGAGTTAACGGTTGAAGCCGCGCGCGCTGTAGGGCTTGATCAGGCGATTCTTCTGGAAGAGCCGCAAGCAGCGTTATACAGCTGGATAGAAAAAAGCCACGGCGACTGGCGCAAACATGCCGAGGTCGGGGACATTATATTAGTGGTTGATATTGGCGGTGGAACCACCGACTTATCATTGATAGCGGTTACCCAACAAGAGGGAAATCTTGAATTGAACCGCGTGGCGGTTGGCGATCATATTCTGTTAGGCGGCGACAATATGGATTTAGCCTTAGCCTATACCGTCAAAGCAAAGCTGGAAAAAGAAGGTAAACGATTGGAGCCTTGGCAACTTCAGGCTTTGACCCACAGTTGCCGCGACGCGAAGGAGAAAATCTTTAATAATTTAGGGCTTGATAATGTTCCGCTGGTGGTTGCAAGCAGAGGATCATCTTTAATTGGCGGCACACTCCGCACCGACTTAACCCGCGAAGAAGTCAATCGTGTATTGGTTGAAGGTTTTATGCCCAAGGTGGCAGTCAGCGACAGACCGATTAGTCGTGCTCGTACCGGCTTAAGAACCGCCGGCCTGCCTTATGCCCAGGATGCAGGCATTACTCGTCATTTGGCCGCATTCCTGACTAAACAACAAGGGGCTACTGACGAGCTTACAGACATTAATCTGCCGGAACATGCGAGTTTTCTGCACCCCTCTGCCGTGTTATTTAATGGCGGAGTGCTGAAGGCTGATGCTTTGGCCGACCGTTTAATGGAGGTGTTAAATTCATGGTTGAGTGCGGAACAAGCTCCCGAAGCCAGGTTATTAACCGGTGCGGATCTCGATTTGGCAGTTGCCCGCGGTGCCGCTTATTATGGTTATGTTCGTAAAGGCAAGGGTGTACGCATTAAAGGAGGCACGGCCGCTTCTTATTACGTAGGCATAGAAAGTGCGATGCCGGCGGTGCCTGGCATGGCGCCGGAAATTCAAGCCTTGTGCATTGCACCGTTCGGCATGGAAGAAGGCACTCAACAGGAATTGCGTGATGATGAGTTCGGGTTGGTCATCGGGGAGCCGGTACGGTTTCGCTTTTTTGCCTCCAATACTCGGCGTGAGGATAAAGTCGGAACCCGTCTGGATTATTGGACTAACGATGAGCTTTATGAACTGGATGAGATTGAAATCACTTTGCCGGAAGACGGTCGTAGACCCGGTGAAGTGGTGCCGGTGCATTTGTCAGCGGCCGTAACCGAAGTCGGTACGTTGGAGCTGCAAGCGGTTTCCCAAAAAGACAATGGTCGTTGGAAGATTGAGTTTGATGTCAGGGCTGGCGAGTAAATCCATCCTCTCGCATGGATTATCTTAAAACATATCACTAGGACGCGAAGGACTTCGAAGTTTTTCTTCGCGTCTTCTCGATTTTATAATCAATGCATATACATAGATTATAAAATCGAGCCCCTAATCCAAACATAAAAAATGAATCAAAAAAAACGTTTAATCATCGCCATGACCGGTGCGACCGGTGCGGTTTATGGGGTAAGAATGCTGCAAGTTTTGCAGGGGCAGGAGCAATGGGAAACCCATTTGGTAATCTCATCCGCCGGTGTGGTGAATTTAAAGCACGAAATGGGCATGAAACGGGCCGAATTGGCCGGGCTGGCTGATGTCACTCACGGCATTGATGACATTGCCGCCAGTATTTCCAGTGGCGGATTTAAAACAGAAGGCATGATTATCGCGCCCTGTTCGATGAAAACTTTGTCAGCGGTCGCTCATGGGTTTGGCGATAACCTGATTTCACGATCGGCCGATGTGGTGCTGAAAGAGCGTAGGCGCTTGGTGGTTATGCCACGAGAAACCCCGTTAAATCTGGTTCATATCCGGAATATGGCAAGTGTGACGGAAATGGGCGGCATTATCTTCCCACCGATGCCGGCTTTTTACAGCAAATCGGACTCGCTGGCAGCTATGGTTGATGAAACTGTTGGCCGGGTTTTGGATATGTTCGGGGTTAATGTCGAAGGCTTGTATACGCCTTGGGAGGGATTGTAGAAGCAAAGGGGATAAGCTATTTGTAAAATTCTGAACTTGATCAGGCAGTTTCAAAATATTTGCTTGAATTGAACCTGGCACTGACGGTCTCAGTTCGGCCATTATGTGAAGTTTCCTTTTATGCACAGTAACTTCGTGTCGAATGGTTTATAGCTTGTAATCAGCGGCTTTAGCAAGGCACCTTGCCTGAAAGACTGGACATAAATTCTGCAGTTGTCTGGAGTGGACATTCCTTAGTCCATTTCTGGAGACTGCCCCATGAGCTTAACAACCATACACCTTTCGCCGGCCACTCAGCGCTGGTTGCGCAATAGCCCGGTCACACCCCATGTTTTGATTTATCTGGATTATCTGACCGAATGCCGCTACGCGGATGAAACCTCTGAACATCATCTGGCCGGTCTCGCGCACTTGGGATTATGGATGGGTCTAAATCACTTTCGCATCGAGGAACTCGATGAAGCTTTAGTGACCCAATTCCTTGATGAACATTTGCCAAACTGCGACTGCCCGCGACCTATTTTTCAAACGCGTGCCGATCTTAGTGCGACCTGTGGTCATTTCTTACGCATTCTGCGTGATCGCGGTGTCATTCCGTCTTTGCCAAGTCCCGTCGAACCGGTCTATGCCGAAGTTGATCGCTTTGACGATTATCTGAACGGTGTCCGAGGCTTGGCCAGTGAGACGCGGCGAAATTATCGGCGTATTGTGTTGAACTTTCTGCAGGCTTGCTTTGGTAGTGCCGAGGTTGTTTTCACTGCCTTGCAACCTGACGATGTCCGCCATTTTATTGCCGAGCAGTTAACACCTCGCGCTACGTCGGCAAAAGCCAACTCGCTTGCTTCTGCTTTACGTGCTTACTTTCGTTATCGCGGCGCCGGCGGCGATGATGTTCACGCACTCATTGGCGTTATCGCATTACCTGCCCATTGGAATTTGGCCACACTACCGAAGGCGCTGACCGACGATGAAGTCAATCGCCTGCTCAATGCATTCCCGCCTGAGCTTCCCTCCTGTCGGCGCGGTTATGCGATGGTTCGCTGTGCTTTAGACCTGGGCATGCGTGCCGGCGAAATTGCCAAGCTTGCATTGGCCGACATTGACTGGCAAGCCGGCACGGTCACACTACGCAGCACCAAGTCGCGCCGCGAGGACATCCTGCCACTACCAATCTCTACCGGCCAGGCGATTGCTGATTACCTGCGCTACGAGCGGCCACGCATGACCAATCCGGCGGTTTTTGTACGACGTCTTGCGCCACATGATGTCCCGATTAGTGCCTATGCGGTCCACCGTCTGATTCGCGATGCGTATCGCCGTATCGGACTCGATCATGGTAGAACCCACGCCCTCCGTCATACCCTTGCGCGCCGTTTATTGGAGCAGGGTGACTCGCTGAAGGAGGTCGCTGACATTCTTCGGCATCGCTCTCTCGACACTTCGCTGATCTATGCCAAACTCGACAGCCGAAAACTGTCTGCCGTGGCATTACCTTGGCCCGGGAGTGCAGCATGAACACACCGATTACACTACAAGCACGCGTTCAGGATTACCTGGCCGAGCGGCGTCGCCTGGGATTTCAATTGAAGCATCCAGAGCAGCCCTTGATGGATTTTGCCCGTTACGTGGATAGTCTGGATTGGGCTGGGCCGTTGACGTTGGATGTCATGATCGATTGGGCACAGCTCGATAAACAAAGCCGTCATAACCCCGAGACATGGGCAAGGCGGTTCAAGTTGTTACGCCCCTTTATCCGTTATCTGCGGCAATTTGAACCGGCAACCCCCATGCCTGACGAATCAGTTTTTGGTCCGCTTCCAGGTTGGCAAATGCCGCATATCTATCGAGATCAAGAGATCATTGATTTACTCGCCGCCGCACACCGATTGGGCGACGATGGTAATCTGCGCGCGGCCACCTATGAAACGCTGTTCGGATTGTTGGCTTCGACTGGCCTACGCGTGTCCGAGGCCGTTCATCTTTTAGAGACCGACGTAGACTTGGTGCAAGGCACGTTGACCGTCCGGCAAACCAAGTTTAACAAGTCGCGCCAGTTGCCGTTACATCCCAGCGTGACAGCTGCCTTGTTACGCTACCGCACGCTCCGTCGCCAGCAAGTTCAGCAACACGTCGATTTGCCCTTCTTTGTCGGGACGCGCGGCCAGCGGCTGGGTAAACCACTGAGTTCACGCCAAGTTGATCGCGTCTTTACCACGCTACGCAAGCAACTGGGTTGGATCAACCGCGGCGCTCATGATGCGCCTCGGGTTCACGATCTGCGCCATACCTTCGCGGTGCGTCGGGTACTGCTCTGGCAAGCACAGGGTACGGATATTGATCAGGCGATGCTGGCACTATCGACCTATATGGGCCACGCCAAGATATCGCACACCTATTGGTATTTGACGGCCGTGCCGGAACTGATGGGCATGGCTGCAGGCAAATTCGAGCAGTTTGCACAGCCCGAGGAGGTGGACTATGCCGACTAGAATCGCCAGCACCGAACCGCCCATGTCGTTTCCCGCACTCGTCCAAGCCTTTTTCACCGATTACCTTGTTGAGCAACGCGCATTGAGCCCACAAACCGTTGCAGGCTACCGTGATGCGTTCACGCTATTTTTGACGTTCGCCCACCAACATCTCGGCACATGGCCGGCGGCCATGCATCTGTCCGACATTACGCCAGCGTTGATTCTGGCTTTTCTGGATAATTTGGAACGGGAGCGACACAACAGCGTACGCAGCCGCAATATCCGATTAGCGGCATTACGCGCATTTCTGAAGTTCGCCTCACACCACGATCTATCAGCCCTGCAAACCATAGAACAGGCCTTGGCCATACCGATGAAACGCTTCGAGCTACCTTTACCTGAATTCCTCTCGCGGGAAGAAATGCTCGCCATCATCGGCGATCCCGGCTTAACGTGGATCAGTCGGCGTGACCATTTATTGCTGGGGTTACTTTACAACACCGGCGCGCGGGTATCGGAAATCATCCACGTCAAGGTAGTAGATGTTGTGTTGGAGGGCACAGCTTGTGTCCACTTGCATGGCAAAGGCCGAAAGCAACGGGTGGTGCCGTTATGGAAATCGACGGTGAAGGAAATCCGGGCATGGTTACGCTTGAATCCAGCGTTGGGAAACGACTCTGCGTTGCTGCCCAATCGCGATGGTCAACCGATGACCCGAAACAATGTCACTCAGCGTCTTAGCCTGGCGGTAATCAAGGCTTCCAAAACCGTCAACAGCTTATTGGGGCATCATGTTTCGCCACACTGCATTCGGCATTCAACGGCGATGCATTTATTGCAATCCGGTGTCGACATCAGTGTGATCGCTCTGTGGTTGGGTCACGAAAGCCCGAAAACGACCTACCAGTATGTCGAAGCCGATTTGGCCATGAAGGATCAGGCCCTCGCCAAACTTCAGGAACCCGGCATGAAACCGCTTCGCTACAGCGCTCCGGACTCTTTGCTTCAGTTCTTGAAATCGCTGTAATTATGTGAAGCTCGCGGGCGAGATAGGGGCTTCCAAGCCAGATCGCATCTCGCTCGCGACAACATCACTATACATAAAAGGAAACTTCACATAATGGCCGTTATGCAAAGCTTTGCATAACGGCCAATACCAGGCAATCAACAATTTTAGGACAATGGCGACTAGGGAGCCGGAAACAGCCATTTGTTATTAATTTCGAATTTCCTATATCATCCTCGCCAACCCATAACCCATCTTGATTAAAAACAGTGATATCGAACTACACTGTTAACATTCCCTGCGACCAAAACGTGAAATCAGGCCGCAGTCATTTGGACACTCGAAGCCAGAACTACCTTCGATATACTTCTTCACAAGCCGACCAATTGTTGCCACCATTTCGCTATCTGTACTGACGAAACCAATAGGAAAAGAAACCGGAAAAGATTCCGGGAGCGACATGTGATAGATGACAACAGCCAATTCACCCTCGAAGTGTAAAACTTCGACATTGCCGCCAAGGAAGCCTTCAGTTAATCCATGTGCCGCATCGAGATAGGGATCAAGTTCATGTTTCCATTGCCGTGCAGACCTTAAGTCATCTTGTCCAGAAACCGGTAGATAAATTCGAGGTGTGTAGAGATGCTTGTTTTTTGTACTTGCCTTGGTGAGAAAGTCACTAAGTGATGAGGTAAAACGACTGCTCTTACCCCAAAAAGGGTCGCTCGGAGCTAGCCAAACAAACTGATCTTGTCCTGTGTCAGCCTTTTTCTCAATTCGAGACACAAGAATCGGAGCAAGATATTTTTGAAGAATCCCCCAATTCTCACTTGAATATATCGGACCAAGGAATGTGGTTCGCCTTAAGTGACTGTTTTCTTCAAGACGTTTAAGATCATCCCAGAATGAGAAATTAATACAATTTGTCTTTGATTCAAACAATTTCAGTGTATCGCTATCACCGACATCGAGCATTGCCTTCGCAATATCTATTGCGTTATTAGGCCTCGATAGATGATCGAGCTCGAATGTAATTCGCTCGTGCACGTAGTCTGAGTTGTTAAGAGCTTCGAAATCCTCACGTTCTACACTCCTACCATCCTGGTCAGCCTGAAATTTGACAGTTAGCCGGAATGGCATTTGACGCAGCTTGTTTACAGAATTTACGGTATATACGCTTGGAGAGTCCTTTTCGTCCAGGATAAGGGATTTTGGAAGAAAACCCTTGTGCAAAATCTCCTGAAATTGGCGCTGAAAATGCTTTTCTACTAGAGCTTCACTCTGAGATGCGTTTTCATCATCAACCCTGATAGAGACCCCCGATTTCCATTTGTCAGAAGCGATATCTTTGCCAAGACAGCTAAATGTCGCCAAGTCAAAAGAAAGGCAGGCTCCGATGTCCCGCAAAAGAGATAGCCGCGGAATTTCGCCTATTTCAGTGAAATAACCACTGGACTTCTCAGTTAGCATCAGGCGATCGGTGCCCGAAAGCGTTAGTTCTCCGCGCTCAACCAGATCAGTGATCGCTTCGTCTGCCTCTCTGCGACTCAAGCCAAAAAAAGTTGCAATCTGTGATTTTGTCATCGGCGCCAAATGGATAAGCCTAAGAACAAACTCACGAATGAAGGGCAACCCCTTTTGAGTAATGTACGAGAAATTGATATTGAATCGTTGCGCTGGCAACAGGAAATCAATCTCGTGATATGTCGTATTGTTTTCTAACATAACCGCCTTATCAACCATTCAACACAGACATGAATTTATACCCCGCTTCCTCACCCATATCCTTCATGTAGCTCACCACTAACCCAAGTGGCTTATCTTTGTTATGCTTATTCCACATATCGACATTTCCGATTATCAACAATCTATCCATTGCTCGTGACATTGCTACATTTATTCTATTAGGCGCTTTCAAGAAACCTGGAGTCCAAGACTTATCCGAACGGGTAAGGCTTAATATGATGATTCTGTTTTCTTTTCCCTGATAGCTATCAACTGTGCCGATTTTTACCAATTCCTTAAAGCCTTCGCTCCATATTTCCTGATTGAATTTCTGACGTATCAGTTTCTTCTGCTCCGCATACATACAGATTACGCCGATAAGCGCATCATCGTTATCCTTAAGCTGAGATAATTCCTTCAAGAATCGATCGTTATGGGAAATCTGCTTTAGTATCTCGATAACTTGCTCTGCCTCGAATCGATTATAAATGCTGACGCCACGATCATCCTGGTGATGGGCACGCCTTCCATATGGTGAAGTATCAAGCCACGTTACAGGTGATTTGAGGGCCTTCGGCGCATTCATGTAGATATCAGGAATTGCTCGATGGCCGTTGCTCAACTTCCCTTTATAGAATGTATTTGAAACGAGATTTCCGATAGGCGGCGCCATGCGGTATTGGGTTAGCAATGCAGCGCTAGCTTGGATGCCATATTCCGAGTTGAATGCACGAGCAAAATCACTACAAAGAATGACATCAAGCTCGGTGCGGTCATTGTTGATACCTAGACGTCTAGCAAGGGCTGCCTTATGGGCGTCGGAATAAAGAGGAGGTAACTGAAGGTGGTCTCCGACCAATAGAACTCGCTTGGCAGACTGCATGGCAATAGCAAGTTCGCTTGATATAGAGCGAGCAGCCTCGTCTATAATAACGAAGTCATAGATATTGTCATGAATGCCTATATGCCCCTGTCCAATGCCAACACAAGTACCCATTACCAGCTGCCTTGAGCGGGCATAAAACTCGTCGCAGTTCACCCTTTCACCGGAAAGTGCGTCTTGAATATCACGAGAAATCCTGGCTAAAGCTCGTACCCTCAGCACTTCGTTTGGTCTAACCCCATACTCAGTACAGAGATTGGACAGCATGATTTCCTTCGCTTCGGAAATTCTGGATTCCGTTGACAAGGACACTCCATAATCTGCGGAAAGCTTTGAACGAATTGACCCATCCAGTTCAATTGCTATTGATTTAAGGGATTTTAAGTCACTCTTGTCATCAACGTCTGCAATCTGCGAGAGCAATGTCTCAAGATGGTCAATCTGCTTAAATAGTTTCAACTCAGCATCGACAACTTTGGATATGAATTCGGCTTCAAGTCCAAGGGCGTCTGCCAATGCTGTAACTCGATAGCGATATTCCGCATTGAACAATTCACGTTTTTCAGCGGTGATCGCGTGAGAATAGACGTCTTTCAGCCCTTGAGAGACGGCACCCTCTCGGTTGCTGAACCTAACGACTTCCAATGGTGTCCCAAGCCTGGCGCAGTGCTTTCTGATTCGTTCAGCTGCAGTATTGACTGCCTCGTGAGACTGGCTCACTAAAAGAATCCGCTTTACGTCAAGCTTCTCGATAAGGAAATGAACGAATGCTGCAATGAATTCGGTTTTACCTGTTCCTGGCGGCCCCTGCAAAAGGGACAGAGGCCCGAAATTCAAGAGCTTTGAAAAAGCCTCACGCTGCTGTTCATTCAGACTTATCTTGTTCCCATGCTGGTCGTCTCGGTCATATCGAGCAAAGTCCTCGTTACTGACAGTAATTTTGTAGTGAGTTGCGTTTTTTATGCATGTCGGGTCGAAAAGATCCAGCAGTTCTGGTAAGACACCTTCTCTGTCCAAAAGCCTTTCAAGGGCAGCTTTGCGCTTTCGATAAGATGCTCGATCCTGTTTGGTTCGGAAGAAAACAATATCTCCATCCTTGAGACCATAAGCTGCAGTCCGCACTCTGGTCAGACGAACTTCATTCAAAGCAGATTTTTTTAGAGAAACCTCACCGATATATCGTTCGCCGCCATCCGGATCGACCAACAGAGCCTCGACCTCATCCGTTCTTGCAAATGTCTCCAGAGGGTCAGCATCAGCCTCGTAAGGAAGGATAAGTTCCGAATCAGCATCAGAGGGAGGCATAGCCCCGCCATTCAATTCAACGTGCGGACTTGATTCTGTCTCCGTATCCAAAATGGCTTGCCACAACGCCTGAGTGGAAATTTCAATAGCCACTTCCGAACGCTCTTCGTTGCCTGAGTGTTCCGACTTTTCAAATACTTCTTTGAGTTGAAGGCTCAACTCCAAGTCGTTT
>Ga0208628_1000940_pt1 | contig 11612 bp, 10 predicted proteins | sample LakWasMet16_LOW5_2_FD_183864 | JGI IMG/M metagenome (GOLD analysis project Ga0208628, IMG submission 183864) | Freshwater sediment methanotrophic microbial communities from Lake Washington under simulated oxygen tension - Sediment Metagenome... | ecosystem: Environmental > Aquatic > Freshwater >... | reverse complement strand
GCATTGAGAAAAGGCGCTCCTACAGTGAGCCGTGTGCATTGGCACTGTGACTATCCGCACGCGCCGACATATCCCTAACTCCCGACAATGCGCTCTTGGCGAATGGTGCCGCGCTGGAAATGGGAGATGAAAATGCAGTCGGAAATTCGTACCGGCCGGATAGTGGGTGCTTTACTGATGCTATTGATCGTCGGCGGTATTTTGACGAACTTCGTGTTGACGGCATCCTTGTTTGGCGAGCCGGGGTTTTTGCTTGCCGCCGCAGGCAATGCTTCGAAGATAGCCTTGTCGGCCCTGGTCGGCGTGGCGATGGGCCTGGTTTCGATTGGCGTCGCAAGCCTGTTGTATCCGGTATTTCGCCAGCGCTCGCAGACACTGGGCTTTTTCTATTTCGCAATCGCGGTGGCCGGGTTTGCTCTGACGGTCGTTGAAAATATCAGCGTGATGTCGATGCTGTCCCTCAGTCAGGCATATGCCGAGGCAGGCGGGGCGAAGCCGGAGCTATTTGATGGCTTGCGGATCGTGGTCAAGTCGTCCCGTAACTGGACGCATTACATTGGCATGATCGTCTCGGGCTGCAGCTTGTTCGTGTTTTATTTGGCGATGTTCCGCTTCAGATTGATTCCGCGTGTACTGTCGGTTTTTGGATTGCTGGCAGTGTGTTCACATTTATATGCCGTGACCACACCTTTGTTTGGAATTGATGTGGATTTTCGCTTTATCGCACCCTTGGGCATTTGCGAAATCATTCTCTCGGTTTGGTTGATGGTGCGGGGCTTTCGCGGTAACGCAATATCGCAAGCCTGAAAAAAAAGGGTGCGCTTTCGCGCCCCCTTTTTCGTAAGCGATGAAAACTATTTCGCCAGCGGCGTGAAATAACGTTGTGCAGCCTACTTGCCGATGTCGATACCGGTTTTACGTCCGGCCTCCATGGAGAAGCGGTAATGCACACCGGCATACAGGCGTGAAATGGAAACGTCGTCGATGTACTCCTGTGGAGTGTCGTAACGTCGTAGCAATGCGCCTTCCATTTCCAGCACGATCGGTGGTGCGTTGCCGCCGAATTCATTCTCGATCACGGCGCCGACGGCACCGGCCGATGCGCAATGTCCGCAGGGATATTCGGGATGCGCCGGGGTTTCGACCATTGCTTCCCATTGCAGATCAGGCTTGGTCGCATCATTGCCGTCCATCTCTGCATTGCGGATTGCGGTGACAGGGCGCCAGAACATGTAATGGTATTTACCGTCCATCATCGCGACATAGGAATCGGCCCAGGCCATTTCGACCAGTGCGAGAAAGCGGGCGTCATCGACCAGACTGCGCCCGGGTCGACCGATTAACTGGTTGATGACGATACGCACGTCACGCCCGGCCCAGAATTTGCCGACATCGGTTTGTTCCGTCGTACGGTCTTTTGATTTTTTCGCGCCGAGGCGTTTTACTTCTTCCAGATCACGTGCCCAGACCTCGCTCTTCAAGTCAGGTGGCGTTATTGGGCGCATTTCATCGGGTGTTTTCATGATCCACGGCGCCTGTGTCGACAAGAGCACGCCCACGCGCCGCGTAGTGGGGGAATACACTCCGGCGCTGGGTGGCGGGTATACCGGGTCTTTGCCTTCGGATTTCGAGTTGGCTCTTGCTGCAATCACTGCTTCCGCTGCCTGCATGCCGATTTTTTCCCCATTGTCGCGGGCGCCCTTGTCCGTGACTGATTCAAGGGATGTTTTCAGCGCGGCATCGAACATGCCTTTCTGTTCTTCGCACGCATGGACGAGCACATCATGTGCCGCACGGGCGGCGGCTGCGTCCGGCGAGCTGCCTTTCGGTGCGTTGATGGTCTTGGTGTAAGGCGTGTACTTGGGCGAAGCGGCATTGACGGCTTCAAACATCGCCACACTCATCATCGCGTCGAAATCGCGTTGGCGCGCATCCTCGCATTTATCGGCAAGTCCTCGCCACTGGGTCAATACATTGTTGACGACGCCGGCAGTGGCGTTGCCTGAAAAAAACGATGCGGAAATTGCGGCAAAGAGCATCGACAATCGAACGACATTACGCATACATAATCCCCCTGCCCGAAACGGGCGCCCCAAAGAAATTCCCTTATACACCGATTTTTCGATGCCGGTGATTGCCTACGGATTCCAAAAACCATCGTTACGGCCTAGCATTGCCAACATCACGGCGACACCTGTAGGCGGGCCCTTGGGCGCGACCGTTCGATGAAGACGATACATTGGTCGGGCCCGAGGGCTCTCCTACAAGATTGAGAGGTTTTTAAATGTTGATTCCCGATTACTGGGCCGAAGCCTCCCTGAAACACAAGGTGGGCGGCAAACAAATTACCGTGCGGCGCTTTGGTTGGTCCGAGCAAAGTCAGGAAGATGCGCAGCGCAATGCCGATGCCCGTGCCGAAGAGGCATTTGCACGTGTGGTGGCCGGCGAAAAGCTGGCTAGGCGCGAACCGAAAGTCGCCTACAACGGTGCCGTCGGCGTGCCAATCCGCGAAGAGGTGTTGTCGCGGCATGACGAAGTGGTCATTACCCGCAATCTTTACGGCGCCCGCTGCCTGAACACGCCGAATGTGTTGTTTGCCGATATTGATTTCGTTATTCAGCCGATGCCTTCTTCCTTGAAGTGGGGCATCCTGCTTTTGATAATCGTCGCGTTTTCAACAGTTAAAAGTCTCGCTGGCTGGTGGCTTGGTCTCGCTGCCGCATTTGCTGCATGGTATGTGGGCTATAAAATCGCGGCATGGCTGTGGGCACAAAAACTCAAAGCGAAAGGTAGTCCTGAAGAACAGGCAATGAAACGCGTCGATGCCTTCATTGAAAAACATCCGGACTGGCATCTGCGAATCTATCGCACGCCTGCCGGGCTAAGATTGTTGGCGATGCATAAAACCTTCGGTCCCGAAGACCCGGAAGTCGCGACTATTTTCAGGGAAATTGAAGCGGATAAGATTTACGTGCAAATGTGCACGAATCAGCACTGCTTTCGTGCCCGTGTGAGCCCGAAACCTTGGCGTATCGGTGTCGAGAGCCATCTCAAACCGCGGCCCGGGGTTTGGCCTATCAATCCGGCCCGAATGCCCGATCGCGTTCGCTGGGTAGAGGAATACGAACGCAAATCGGAAGGCTATGCATCGTGTCGTTTTATTGTTGAGAAGGGCAGTGCGGTAGTGGATCCCGCTGCAGAAGCCGTACGTGCATTGCATGATGAAATGTGTCGGGCCGAAAGCGAGTTGCCACTGGCATAGGTATTGAAACTGAAACGCGCTTTTTCCAGGTCGGGAGGGTATTCAGTCCGCGACCATATTTAGTCCCAAAACGCTGACTGGCACAACCCAATCGACTTTCTGGTTTATTCTCTTCCCTGTCTTACCGGGAGGAGTAATTAATGCGTTGGGTATCCATGTGTCTGGCATCGCTATTCCTGTTATCTGCGTGCGCCCATCATCCAGCGCCGGTGTCGGCGCCCCTGCAGTCAGTATCGATGCCTCAGCCGTCACCTCCCATGCCGGTACGTCCATCGCTACCGCCTCCGCCGGTTTTTCAGGGCCAGAAAGAAGCGCAGCGTGTTTCGGTGCCAGACCCCATTCGTTTGCGTCCAGGCAAGAGTCATGCTGAAAGACCACTTCAGCCGCCGGCAAATGTCGGGGCTGCCAGTCCAATGGCGGCGTCCGAAAATGCTGGAGAACCGATGCCGGAGCGTGCGGAAACCTCGACCAAGAATGTAGACGATGCTTTATCGCAGTTGGCACTAGGCAATGTGGCATTCAATTCTCCGGGAAAAATAAATATTGAAGACACCGTATCCATCAAGGTCGTGCTCAGTCCAAATGAAACCAGAGCTGCACTAATGAATCGTGTAGACGAACCCGGTGAAAAAATTGGCGAGTCCTTGCAAGTCTCGAATTTGATGGAAGCTCGCTTGTACGGCGAGGGATTCAAGATAGTTGCCGTGACACCTGAGCGCCAGGCGATTTCGTCAGGCGTTACCGAGTGGATTTGGGACGTGACCCCGCAATCTGCGGGTAAGCGCCAGCTTTCGCTTACGATTGACGCGCTGATTTCGGTGAATGGTGAAGTCGTTCCGAAAACGCTTCGAACGTTTCGGAAACCGATCGAGGTAGAGGTCACTCATGGCCAAAAACTGGGCAACTTTTTCAGCGAGCATGGGAAATGGGTTTGGACCACATTATTGGTCCCCTTATTCGGCTGGGTCATGGCAAAGCGTAAAGTGAAGGTTGAAAAGGAAGGAGTACAAGTCAAGGAAACCAAGTGATCCGGAAGTTTGACGCACGATTGGTTCTGGCATCGGACGAACTTTTCATGGGTGCGACTAGGTTATCTAGCGATATTTGGTTAACAGGACAGGTTGGTTAGAACCGTCAACTTTCAAAAAAGTTTTTGACGACGATTAAGACTGGATGCCGGTACAAAGCGGGCAATTTGTACCGGTCATCTTTCATCCAACTGTATTTAATTACTTCGGCCCGCCATCGACTTTGACAACCCAGGCCATGGTCTGGCCCTTGGTACGGAATTTACCAACGATGATCTTGAATGCAAAAGTGCCATTGACGGCGGGTGTCCATAATTTCCTGACCAGGTGGTAGTGTCCTTCAAGTCCTGCAATCGATTCCAGTTCGACGACGAACATATCAAGTTGTCCGAATAAATGTCCGAGTTGCCAGACTTTAAAGTTGGATTTCTTCAAACCTGAAACCGGTGCGCCGTCTTCATCGCGAACCTCGACGGCAAATATCAAGCGGTCATCATTGGTGATGCAGGTGCCTTGTGCGTTGACTGTAAAGCTTGCCATGGGATGCTCCATAGTGTTGGGGATGCATCAATCCAAACGCAGAAGAAATATCAATGAGGCCATTCAGGCCGATGATGTGTTGGTCTTGTCGTCGGCGTGGTAACCGCGTGAATGTACCGGGTAGCGATGACAGGCCGAAGAAACCGCTTATCTTTGCCTCTGTCGCCTGATCGCCAGCACGGCTGGCTGGATGAATACCGCCAGCAAGATGATGCTCACGCCGATATAGAACTGCAGCGTCAGTTCTTCGTATTCTTTTAGCCATAATGCCGCGATGACGATGGCATAGACCGGTTCGAGATTCAGTGCCAATTGCGTGGTGAAGGCACTGATGTGACGCAATGCCCGCAAGGACAGTATGAAAGGCAACAAGGTACAGGCAACGGCGAGTATCAGTAATAAAATGGCATCACGGCTATTGGGTACAATCAGGGTTTGATCGATACCGAAATAGAGCATGCTGGCGATGGCCAGAAATATCGCTCCCGCCGACATTTCGATGAAGGTAACCGATTCCGGTTCGGCGTCGTGGACATAACGCTTGTTCAGCACGGCAAACAGCGATGTCAGGAAGGCGGAAATAACTCCGACGATAATGCCGGTGTGCATTGACAGCGGCACCCCGCCCACCAGCAGCACGACGCCGGGCACGGCCAGTATGCCGATGAACATCTCGTTCCGGTTCCATGCCTTGTCGGTCAACAAGGGTTCGATCATCGCGGCAAAAATCGAACCCAGTGCGAGACAGCTGACGGCCACGGAGGCATTCGATAATTTAATGGAGCCGTAGAACGTGAGCCAATGCAGCGCGACGATGACACCGATGCCGGCGTAGGTAAGGATCAGTTTCGGACTTAATGCGGCAATGCCCCGCCAGACTTTTGGCAGCAAGGCGAGAAAGACGCATACCAGTGCCATCCGCCAAACCACGAGTGCCTGGGCGGGTAGCGTAATCAGTTTGCCAAGAATGGCGGTGAAGCCCCAGAGCAGGACGCAGAAATGCACTTGCCAGAAGGCGCGACGGTGTTCGTTTTTCAAGAGGATGATGGCTGGCTGGATTTGCCACAAGGTTAGCAGATTGAGGGTTTTCTTTGGATTGCCAGGGCTTCGTTATAGGGGCATTATTTTGCCCATGGTCACAAACTCGAACGAAATCGATACCGATGCCCGAGTAAGCAGCTTTCGCGAAGCCTATCGTGAGAGTGAAATTCCGCCCGGTTATCGCGGCGGGGTACATTTTCTGGTCACCAACACGATGGTTCTTGCTGCCGTGGTGTTATGCGTGATGCAACTGACTGCGGTGCAAGCCTGGGAATGGTGGACAATCCCGATCACTTTTTTGTATGCGAATTTATCGGAATACCTCGGGCATCGATTCGTGATGCATAAGCCGCGTCCCGGCTTTGGCCTGATTTTCAAGCGTCATACGAAACAGCATCATCGCTTTTTTACCCACACCACGATGCCGGTGGATAGTTTTCGCGATTTCAAGGCGGTGCTGTTTCCACCGATCCTGATCGGATTTTTTCTGGGGGCATTCGGTACGCCGATTGCCCTGCTGATCGGACATTTCGCGAGTGTCAATTCGGCTTGGTTATTTGCAATCACCGGGCTGCTATATTTTCTGAATTACGAATACCTGCATTCGGCCTATCACTTGCCGAATGATCACTGGGTAACCCGTATGCCCGGCATGGCCCGTCTGCGGCGTTTGCATCAAACCCATCATGATCAAAGCATCATGACGAAATGCAATTTCAATATTACGTATCCGGTTTGTGATTGGTTGTTTAGGACATTGAAATAAAACCTGAAATAAAACCTGAAATAAAAAAGAGCGGATAAGTCCGCTCTTTTTCAATGTCAGCAGTGGAATATCAATCACGGCGAAAAACGAGGATCGCTCATTTTCATTTCGGTGACCGGGCCATATTTCTTGATGCTGTCGCGAATTTTTGATGCATCGCCAATCAATACGATCACAAGATCGGCGCTTTGCGGATAGGCATTGACCGCTTTGGCAATTTGTTCGGAGCTCGCGGCACGGATCCTGGCAGCGTATTCATCGACATCATCGCGGCCCAGACGGTAGAGTGCCAGCTCGCCAAGCTTGTCTGCCATTTGCGGCCCGGTTTCCAGAGTCGGCGGGAATTGTCCGAGCACATAATTTTTTGCCGATTCCTGCATCTCGGCGGTGATCGGCTCCTTGTGCAGACGATCCAGTGTGGCGATGGCCAGATCAATGGCCTGCACGGTGGCATCGGTGCGGGTGAAGGACGAGATATTGGCCGGACCGGCCTGGGCCAAACGGTCAAGACTCGAACGTGCGCCGTAACTTAAACCCGATTTGATTCGCAATTCGGTATTCAGCATCGAGGTGAAGCGGCCACCGAAGAGGGTGTCGACCAGCTCCTGTGCCGGCAGTTCGGGATCGGTACGATTGACGCCGACATTGCCGAGCCAGAAATAGGTTTGCGTAGCGCCGGGTTTGTCTACCAGCAAGACCCGACGGCCTGTTTCTTTCTGTTTTGCAGTAATGACAGGAAGCTCGCTCGTTGCCTTGCCCCAGTTACCGAATGCCTTTTCAATTTTGGCTTTCATCTCACTGGTTTTGAAGTCGCCGACGACGGAAATAATCAGGCGGTCGCCACCAACGCGACTGCGATAATAGTCGCCGAGGCTTGCCAGCGTAATATTTTTCAGGCTCGTTTCGTCGCCGATGCTAGGGCGGCCATAAGGATGATTCTTGTAAAGAAACGCATAGCCGTATTCGCTGATCAGACCCCGAGGATCGCCGTCTTTACCGGCTGCCAGGGACTGGATGGCAAAGGTGCGGGCCTTTTCAAATTCCGCAGCATCAAGCCGCGGACGTTGCAGCGCATCTGCGGCCAACTCGATCATCAGGTCGGCATCACGAGACAAAAATTCGGCGCTCAACTCCAGCGCCGAAAAGCCGCTGGCAGTCGTTAGTCTGCCGCCGGCGCCATCAACGGTTTCGGCAAAGGTTTTAGCATCGCGCTTGCCGGCGCCTTTCTGCATCATGTCACTTAGCAGCGAGGCCGTGCCTTCCTGACCTTCGGGGTCGCTCAGGCTGCCACCACGCACCAGGGCATTGATGGCAATCAAGGGCACATCGTGTTTTTCCATTAAAAAAACTTCGGCACCGTTAGGCAAAACAGCGCGCTCGAATTCCGGCATGGTCTTGCCGGCAGACAGGGCCGGGTTGGATGAGACGAGTGCGGTGGCAAAAAATAAAACATGCAATGACAATCTCATATCAATTTCCCTTCTTGGCAGCAGGCACAAAAGTGCCAACAGTGCGATTATCGCGGCGGAATAGTTTGGCGGCGACACGCTTGATATCGGCGGCAGTCACTTTTTCGTAATTGGCAGGGGCCTGGAAAAGTTTCTTGTAGTCGCCCTTGAATACTTCGTAAGTACCCAACGCACTCGCTTTACCCGAAATGGTGGCCATGCCTCTCCAGAAACTTGCGAGTTTTTGAGTGCGAGCCTTGTTTAGTTCAGCTTCCGTGATGCCTTCATTGGCGATTTTCACGAGTTCGGCATCGAGCGCTTTTTCGACGACAGCCAAATCACCGCCCGGAGGCAAGGTGGCATACAAATAAGCCAGACCTGGATCGAAACCCTGCTGAAGTGACTGATCAACATCCACCACGATTTGTTGTTGTTCAACCAATTGCTGATGAAGGCGGGAGGAATTGCCATTGGCCAGAATCGCCAACAATAATTCCGTTGCTGGCGCGTCGGCATCCGAAGCACTGACGGAATGATGGGCAAATGCAAGAAGCGGTGCTTCACCTTCGCGTACAAGATTGACGCGACGTTCGCCCTGTTGTTCCGGTTCTTTTGTGGTGATGGGGGTCGGCGTCGGCTGTGCAGGCGTCTTGCCGATATATTTCTCGGCCAGTGCGAAAACTTCATTCGGCTCGACATCGCCGATCACGAACATCACGGCATTGTTGGGCGCGTAGTAGGTTTTGTAGAAACGCTTCAGATCTTCGATCTTCCAGCCTTCAATGTCCGATGGCCAGCCGATGGTGGGAATTTGATACGGATGTGCGGTAAATGCCGTGGCATCGATTTGTTCGACCAGTGAACCGAAATTGCTGTTGTCGACCGAGGATCTGCGTTCGGAATACACGACGCCGCGTTCACTCTCGACCACTTTGGGATCGAAATCGAGGTTTGCCATGCGATCGCCTTCGAGATCGAAAATAAGTTCAAGCGCACTGCGTGGAAACCAATCCTGATAGACGGTGACGTCGCTACTGGTGTAGGCATTGTTGGCACCGCCATTGGCTTCCATCACGCGGTCGAATTCACCCGGCTTTCGTGTGCTGGTGCCATTGAACATCATATGTTCGAAGTAATGCGAAATACCGGTAATGCCGGCATATTCATTTCGGCTGCCAACTTTGTACCAGTTGTAAAGGGCGACATTGGGAATGTCGTGATCGGACCAGACGACAACCTTCAAACCGTTTGCCAGCGTCTTGGTGGAAATTTTATCGGCACCGGGAACGGTGGTGTCGGAGTTTGCGGCCAATGCAGGCGAACTAGCCAGCGCGGCACTGATCAACAGTGAAAAAAAACGAGGTTTCATAACAGCTCCGTGAGTGGCGATTTTCGGGCGCCGGGGTCGCTTCGAGGCGTCCGGCATTCTTGCCCAAACCCGCAATTTAAGGAAGTGGCTGCTTCCTCAGCGAAGCGCCAAAACCGGCTCCTGCATCACGGCGAGTTGTTCCTGCAGTTGCGTGATCACGCCTTCCCAATGCCGTGAAGATTCAAACCACGGAAAGGCCGCCGGAAAAGCGGGGTCGTGCCAGCGGCGTGCAATCCAGGCGTGATAGTGGATGATCCGCATGGCACGCAGTGCTTCGATCAGATGCAGTTCTGCACGATTAAATTTCCGGAAAACTTCATAACCCTCTATCAGCCATGCCATTTGCTGCGAACGGGTTTCAGGCGATCCATACAGCAGCATCCAGCAATCCTGCATGGCCGGTCCGGTGAGGGCGTCGTCCAGATCGACGAAATGCACGGTATCGTCGCGCCACAATAAATTGCCGGGATGGCAATCGCCATGCAGTCGCAAAGTGTCAAAATTGCCGGCGCGTTGCCAGGCATTTTCAATCTGGTCGATCAGTTGCTCGCACAGCGATATGAAATTATCTTCGAGCTCATGCGGCAGCCAGTGCGCTTCGAGCAAATAGTGGATCGATGCTTCGGCTTTGTTCTCGATGCTGAGCTGTTCGCGATGGGAAAAGTTTTTTGCAGCACCCACCGAATGCAGGCGCCCGAGTGCACGGCCAATATGAATCAGGGTTTCCTTGTCGCCGGGTTCCGGTGAATGGCCGCCCTGCATGGGGAACAGGGCAAAACGAAGTTCCTGATCGTAGTGCAGGGTTTGGCCATTGATGATCATCGGAGCAACTACCGAAATATCGGCAGCCTGCAATTCCGCACTGAAGGCGTGCTCCTCCTGAATGGCGGCATCGGTCCAGCGTCCCGGCCTGTAAAACTTGGCTACCAGCGGCGCGTCGTTTTCGCGACCGACGCGATACACCCGGTTTTCATAACTGTTCAAAGCCAGCACGCGGCCATCGCATTCAAAGCCGAGTGATTCAACCGCTTCCAGGATTCTGTCGGGGTCGAGTTGGGCGAAAGGGGCTTCTTGAATAGTCGTCATGTGTGCTTATCTTACCGTGTCGCAGCATTGCCAGGTCCGCTTGCTTGCCTGGTTCCATCCTGGAGAACAAGCGGATAGACTCAGCACAGATTGTTTGTGACGGTGTATCGCCGGTCTTCATTCGGCGGTGCGTAAGGCAACATCATCGCGGTTCGGAGGGAACAGCTCTTTATGCAACCCACAGATATTCGTGACCCGGCGTATTTTTTAAAAGTGGTTGATTGCCAATTGGCCTGTCCGGCACATACGCCGGTTCCTGAATACATACGAATGATTGCAGCGGGTCGTTACGACGATGCCTATATGCTGAATTGGGAATCGAATGTTTTCCCCGGTATTTTGGGAAGAACCTGTGACCGACCCTGCGAGCCCGCCTGTCGTCGCGGTCGCGTCGAGGAGAATAATGGCGAGAAACCGGAACCGGTCGCCATTTGCCGACTGAAACGCGTCACTGCCGATTTCAAGGACGATATTCGTCATCGCTTGCCGAAAGTCGCCAAACCCAATGGCAAGCGCATCGCCTGCGTTGGGGCCGGACCTGCATCGCTGACCGTGGCGAGAGATTTGGCACCGCTGGGCTATCACGTCACGGTGTTCGACAGTGACCCGAAAGCCGGTGGCTTCATGCGTACGCAAGTGCCGCGTTTCCGTTTGCCCGAAGCGGTGATTGATGAAGAGACCGGATACATTCTCGATTTGGGCGTTGAATTCCACGGCGGCAAAAAAATTGAATCGCTGAAAGCTTTGCTCGCTGAAAATTACGATGCTGTATTTGTCGGTTGCGGTGCACCACGCGGTCGTGATCTGGATTTACCGGGCCGCTGGGAAGCGAAAGACAATATTCATATCGGTATCGATTGGTTATCGTCGGTATCGTTCGGCCACATTACGAAAATCGGCAAGCGCGTGATCGTATTGGGTGGAGGCAATACCGCGATGGATTGCTGCCGCTCCTCGCGCCGATTGGGTGGCGATGAAGTGAAAGTGATCGTGCGTTCGGGCTTCGATGAAATGAAAGCCTCGCCTTGGGAAAAAGAAGACGCCATCCATGAAGGCATTCCGATTCTTAATT
>Ga0208628_1000935_pt1 | contig 11646 bp, 6 predicted proteins | sample LakWasMet16_LOW5_2_FD_183864 | JGI IMG/M metagenome (GOLD analysis project Ga0208628, IMG submission 183864) | Freshwater sediment methanotrophic microbial communities from Lake Washington under simulated oxygen tension - Sediment Metagenome... | ecosystem: Environmental > Aquatic > Freshwater >... | reverse complement strand
AAGGGCATTTGCGTCTTTTCCATCGAACAAATTTCGCAGACAGAGCAGGCCGGGCAGTGTGGGGTCAGTGCCTTGTGCGAGCGTATCGACTAAAAACACGCCGGCACCGGGGGGTATGCCGGAAGCATCTGCGGGCCATGCCGCTTTTTCGGCCGAAGTCGGAGCGCGTGGTTTGCCGTCGCTGCCGATCGCGTGGAAAGAAAAACCGCAAGGCATGTCACTCGCGCCGCGACGTGCATAACTCGATGCATAAGTGACCGACACCGATCGCCATAAATCGAAACTCGTGCTCAACGCTCCGGCCGCGAGTGCGGCATCGGTCCAGCCGGCTTGATGTAAATGTGCCAAGGCTTCTTCGGCTTGCTCGGCAGGTTTGTCCGACTTCAGCCAGCCCAATGTTTTTAGAGAAGCGCAGCGCAGGGTTCCAGCTGGCGCTGTCAAACCACCCATGCGGGCAAAAGCCGTTTTGTCGAATGCCGGTGTGTTCAAGGCGCAGGGCATCCACAAGGCTGCATCGGTGGAGTAATCGTAAAGTGATCGACCGCCGCTTTTTTGCGACCAGATATTGGGCGAAATGGCGACCACGCCATCGAAGGCCTTGTCTTTCGATTCGGCGGCACGCAGAACCGCGCCGCCGCCATTGGAAACGCCGACCGCAATGATGTTCGTGTTGGCATAGGTAAATTTCGGAGATTCCGGATAGGCCTTGTTCAACATCTGCAATGCGAAATCGGCTGCCTGATGCATATGTCGGCCCCAGTCGGCTTCCGGGTTGTCGCCGGAATTTGCATGCTTGATCGCGATGGGTGCAATGCCGGTGCCGGAATATTTCGGGGTGGAAAATGCCGCGGCTTTATTTGCATCCGATGCATGATCGAGGGCGGTATCCACATAATCGGTGCCCGCACCTTTATCGGTATAGGCCACTGCACAGGCTTGCGGCAAACCCCAGCCGCCGGCCAAGGCAATCGCGCCGTAAATGCCTCTTGATCCGGATGAAGCAGTGACAACGACGCAGCGTTTTTTAAGGTCGAAACTGTCCGGTAGTTGAACCATCAAGCGATGTGCCTGATTGGCGCCCGGCAAAATTGCGAGCGCCTGATATTCACGGCCGGGTACGGGTTCCAGCGAACCGTAGAATTCGGCAAAACCGCCGCCTGCCGATAGATCGGCAATGCCGCGCCAATTGGTCCAGATCGCGCGGCGTCTAACTTCCTCGGCACCGGGTTTTTCCGCATTCGCAAACACTGGAGCGATCGGACTGCGGAGTCCCTTGGCACCGAGACCGGCGGTCAGCAAATCGTCATTGCCGCGATAATCGCGTTGCTGAATTTCCGAGAGCAATCGAAGTTTATTGCCGGCATTGGCGGCGAACGATCCGCTGGAAAAAACCAAAGCGGAAAACAGGGCGAGTACGAGCGGTGTTAGCGGAAGATTGTTTTTCATCCCGCTACCTTAGCAATCAAAGCGGTGGCCGGCATTGTACTTTGGTACGAGGCCGCAGCCGAAGCATCCTGATATGGTGGTTCGATCCCATTTGCCGACAAATTCCCGATGTCCGATTCCTTTCTTGATAAGCGCACTGCACTGGTTACCGGCGGCACGTCCGGCATTGGTCTTGCGATTGCCAAGGCCCTGGGTGCCGCGGGTGCGAGCGTGGCAATTAACGGGCTTGGCTCGACGGAACAGATTGGCGATGCCATCGCCGCGATTGAAGAGGCGGGCGCAGCCGAAGCGAGATATTACGCTGCCGATCTTCGTGATGTGAGCGCAATCGAATCAATGCTGCAGCAAATAAATGCCTGGTCGCCGATCGATGTATTGGTGAATTGCGCCGGCGTGCAGCATACCGCGCCCGTCGCCGAGATGCCGGCTGAACGCTGGGATGCATTGATCGCGATCAACCTGAGCGCCGCGTTTCATACCTTGCGATTAAGTTTGCCCGGCATGGCCGAGCGCGGTTATGGCCGCGTGATCAATATCGCTTCCGTGCATGGCCTGGTCGCATCGATCAACAAATCGCCTTACGTTGCCAGCAAATTCGGTTTGATCGGATTAAGCAAAGTCGCGGCGCTTGAATATGCATCGGCCGGATCGCGGGCCAGCGGCGGCGTTACGATTAATTGCCTGTGCCCGGGCTGGGTCGAAACGCCGCTGATCGAACCGCAAATCAGCGCGCGCGCCGCCGAATTCGGAAACGATCGCGATGCCGGCATTCGCGAATTGCTGCGAGAAAAACAACCGAGCGGACGCATGTCTTTGCCGGAAGAAATCGCCGAACTGGTGCTCTGGTTGTGTCGTCCTGCTGCACACAATTTGACCGGCGCCGCGATTCCGGTGGATGGCGGTTGGACATCGCAATAAAGCCTGCGTGGAAAAACCCGCGAGCTCGTGAAGTGAACGTACAAGTACCGAATCAGTTTCTACGCAAACATTTTTCCAGAAGGATATTTATGTTTCGACATGTACGGATATTTCTTTCCGCCTCTTCCATCGCCGGTTTTTCCGCCCTGTTTTTCGGTGCGATGATCATTACTCCTGTTGCCAACGCAGCTCTCGATTGTGGTGCCAACAATGGCTACACCTGTCAGGGCGCAGCAACGCAATATGCCGGCGGCTTTAGCCCGGGTGTCGGTAGCGGCGGTTTCGGTGGTGGCAGTTGCACGGCGACACGTACGCCGGTCGTTTTCATTCACGGCAATGGCGATAGTGCGATCAGCTTCGATATGCCTCCGGGTGCCGTCAGCGGCTATTCGACGCCAACGCGTTCCATCTACGATGAACTGAAAGCACAGGGCTACAACGACTGTGAACTATTCGGCGTCAGCTATCTGAGTGCGAGCGAGATTTCCACGCCGCAGTACAATTATCACAAGCCGGCAAAATATCTCGTGATAAAAACTTTCATCGACAAGGTGTTGGCCTACACCGGGAAAAGCCAGGTCGATATCGTCGGCCATTCGCTCGGTTCTTCGATGACGCTGGCAACACTGAAGTATTACGGTGCCTCGGGAAAAGTGCGCCGTTTCGTGAATATCGGCGGCGGTCTGCGCGGACTCAATACCTGCTATAGCACCGGTTATATTTCGCCATATGCACCGACCTGCAATGCCGAGGGCTATTACCCCTACGACTACTACACGTTTGGCTTGTATCCAAGCACAGGCGTGACCTATTACGGTTACAACCGCTGGACCGGTTCTGGTTCGAGCAGCCTGCGCGCGATGCCCTCGGCATTCCCATCCATTTCTTTCTACACGATTACCGCCGGACTATATGACCAGGTGCATTGCTTCACGACGACTTACGTTTCCGGTTGCAGCAGCGGTGCCTTGTTCAATGTTGCGAGTAATGTAAAGGCGCAGGTGGATATCGGTTTCGGCAGCAGCACATACGGTTTTGATTGGGATTGGACAGACGGCAGTCCATATAATCTCGGTGGCGGCGATACCAGCAATGGCATTGGCCATATCCGTTCCAAGAGCAACGCCGGTCGCATCGTTTACAACATGCTCGGCACCACCTGTACTAGCGGCTGCGCGAATGGCTATGTCGGGGTCAATGGCCCGGCGACGAATCGATAGCGTGAATGCATGATATTTTTGCACTGCGTCTTTATTCGCAAATATTTTCCGCCAGATGTCATAACATCACGCGATGAGCAGAATACTGATTGCCGATGATCATCCCCTGTACCGGCAAGCGCTGGTGCAGGCGGTGCGCGGTGTTATTTCCGATGCAGTCGTCGACGAAGCCGATGATCTCGATAGCGCGCGAGCGTTGTTGTCATTGAATCCGGACACCGATCTGGTATTGCTGGATCTGCATATGCCAGGCAGTCATGGCTTGATGGGGCTGGTGTCGCTTCGCGCCGAACACCCCGGTGTGGCTGTCGTGATGATTTCGGCGCATGACGATCCCGTTACCATCCGTCGCGCGCTGGCTTACGGTGCGGCCGGTTACATGACCAAGCGCGCGGACTTCGCGGAATTGCAGGCGGGCATCAGTGCGGTGCTTGCCTGCGAGCAATGGTTGCCGCCGACACTTCGCGGTGCGGTATCGAGTACGAAAGCCAATGCCGGCGATACCGCGAATGCCGCGCGACTCGCAAGCTTGAGTCCGCAGCAATTCAAGGTGCTGGTGCATGTGGCCAATGGTCGCCTGAACAAGCAGATTGCCGATGATCTTGGTATCCAGGAACGCACGGTGAAAGCGCATATGAGCGCGATCTTCGAAAAACTCGGAGTCCGCAATCGCACGCAGGCCGGCGTCTTGTTGCGCACGCTGGAATTGAACGACCCGAGTCATCAGGTCGAAACATGAATCAGGCTTCGTTCGCGGCCAGCAATCGCGACATCACCGATTTCAGTGCCAGCGGTTTCAGCGGTTTGTGCAAAAGCTGGCAACCACTCGCGGCCACTGCGTGGCGAACGGCTTCACTGTGATCGGCAGTAATAACAACCGTGGGGCGTTCGCCGATGCGCGCTGTCAATCGTTGACGCAAGGCCAGTCCGGTCAAGTTCGCATCGAGATGATAATCAAGCAGCATTAAATCCGGCGGCGATGTTTCCACCAGCAATTCGGCTTCGTCCGCTGTGCGTGCCGCCAGAACTTCGCAATGCCAACCACTCAGCAATACTTGCATCGCACGCAATACATCGGGGTCGTTATCCACTACCAGCACGCGGCTATGCGGTGTTTGCGGGCCAGCCACCGGCGCGGGTTCGGGCAAGGTGAGTTGTGCTGCGATATGCGGTACGTCGAGTGCGAAAACGGTGCCGTGGCCCACGCGCGAACGCAGTGTTATTTTATGGCCGAGCAAGTGCGCGATACGTTCGGCAATCGACAGGCCCAAACCCAAACCCTGGCCGCCCTGACTCAGGCGACGAAATTCTTCGAAGATCAATGTCTGATCTTTTTCGGCGATGCCCGGACCGGTATCCCAGATTTCAATGCGCAGGTTATTGCCATGGCGACGGCAACCCAGTAACACGCGACCCTGTTCGGTATAACGCACGGCGTTGGCAAGAAAATTCTGCAGCACGCGACGCAGCAATTGCGGATCGCTTCGTACCCAGGCACGTGAAGGAACGCAATGCAATTGCAGACCTTTGTCTTTGGCAAGAACGCGGAATTCGGCCGCGAGATGTTGCAGCACGTCGTTCACGCAGAAGGGCTGGATTTTCGGTGCCATGCCGCCGGCATCGAGTCGTGAAATATCCATCAAGCCGGCCAGCAGACTTTCGGCAGAATTCAACGCGCCATCGATATTACCGACATCACCGCGGTACTGTTCGTGCTCGAGTTTTTGCGCCAATGCATGCGTAAACAAATGCGCGGCGTTCAATGGTTGTGCAAGATCATGGCTCACCGCCGCGAGAAAACGCGTCTTCGCGCGATTGGCGCGTTCGGCTTCGCCTTTTGCACCGGCCAATTGCGCGGTACGTTCGGCGACGCGTTGTTCCAATGTTTCGGCAACGCGTTTTAGTTCGGTTTCGGCATGGCGATAATCGGTGACGTCGGTAAAGGTGGCGACGAAACCGCCACCCGGCATCGGGTTTCCGCGAATTTCCACCATGCTGTCGCCGAAGCGACGTTCGGCGACATACGGCGTTCCTGCCAACATATGGGCAATGCGTTTTTCGACTTCCGCATTGGTATTGCCGTCGCCGGCCATGCCTTTGCCAATATTGTGCGATACCAATTCGGCAATCGGCACGCCTACCCGCAGCAGGTTTTCCGGATAATCGAACAACTCGGTGTAGCGGCGATTCCAGGCGACCAGACGCAACTCGGAATCCACCACGCTGATACCCTGCGACATGTTTTGCAGTGCGGCTTCCAGCACGCGCTGGTTGAAACGCAGTGCCTGCGATGCTTCACCGACAATCGTGGCGACCGTATCGAGATCGGTGCCTTGTTCGCGCCGTGCCGCATTCAACAATAACCGCGCGGATGCTGCACCGACCACGGCGGCAAGTTCGCGTTCGATATGTTGTTCGAGTACGGCGAGCATCGGGCTTTCATCGGCCGATTCCGACAGCACCGCACGCACGCGTGAGGCCGGAAGAAAACGCAAGGCCACTTCGCGCAAGGCCGTTCGCGATAGTTCACCGGTGTGGTTGACGGTAGGTTCCGGTGATAAACGCGAAGCCGCAAAAAAAGTAATCGCGCTGCCGGTAAATAGACTCAGCACCACTGCGCGACCAAGACGGCTCCAGTCATGCAGGCCCAGCAGATGATCCGGTGCCAGCCAACTCCAGCCAAACGGACCTTGCTGTAACCAATCGACTGGGCCGGAGGCTTCCACCAATGCTGGAACCAATAATGCCCAGGCCCATACCAAAACAGCGGCAGACAGGCCAATCAATACGGCACGCGGCGGTGTCTGCGGACGCCAGATCGCGAATGCCAGCGCCGGTGCCAATGTCGCGAGTCCGGAAAAGGAAACCGCACCGATATCGGCGAGTGCATCGTTGCCGGCAATGGCACGACTGTATGCCCAGGCCAGCAAGACGACGGCAAGAATGCCCACGCGTCTTTGCATCAAGACGGCACCGCGCAAATCACCGCTCGCGCGTTGTGTCCATGCGCCGCGCACCAGCAAAGGTGTCAGCCAGTGGTTGCCGATCATCACGCTCAAGGCTAGCGTGGAAATAATCACCATGCCTGTCGCAGCACTCAAACCGCCAAGAAAAGCGAACAGTGCAAGCGCTTCGTTCCCATGCGACAAAGGCAATGCCAGCACATACAAATCCGAAGGCACGCCATGCGGTGCGAGCAGGGCGTCGCCGGCACGGGCAAGCGGCAAAATCGGCAATGCGATCAACAGCATGTACAGGGGAAACAGCCAGCGCGCCGTTCGCAATTGCGACGGATCACGACATTCCACCACGCCGACATGAAATTGATGCGGCAGCGTAAACATTGCGAGTGCACCGAGCCCGATCAAGGCCGGAAAACCACTCGAACCTTCCGCGTTCGGTGTTGGTATCGATACCGACGGCAAATCCAGTCCAAACCAGACGAAGGCACCGAGTGCCAGCATCGCAGCGAGTTTCAATAAAGATTCCAGCGCCATCGCCAGTACCAGGCCGCGATTATGTTCGGCGGCCGATGCACGCCGCGTGCCGAACAACATCGCGAACAAGGCCATGGCCAGCGCGACATAGAGTGCACTGTCCTGCCAGGGTGGCGGCGTGAGTTGCGATGCGCGCGTCAGCATGCCGTAACTCATTGCCACCGCTTTGAGTTGCAATGCGATGTAAGGAACCATGCCGATCACCGCAACAAAAGTGACCGCGGCTGCAAGCCAAGAATTTCGGCCGAGTCGCGTGGCGATCAAATCAGCCAGCGAAGTCGAATTATTTTCGCGCGCAAGACTGAAGACTTTCAGTAATACCGGAAACGCAAAAGCGTAAAGCAGGATGCTGCCGATAAAGGTCGGCGGAATCGGCCAGCCCGAGCGTTGCGCCTGCGTGACCGTGCCGTAGAAAGTCCATGAGGTGCAATACACCGCCAATGAAAGGCTGTAGACCCAGGGCCAGCGTGATGCGAGCAGCGCCGGTTTTTTTTCCGCCCAAAGCGCGGCACCGAACAGCAGGCCCAGCCATAGCAGACCTGCCAGCACGACCAGCGCATCGGTCAGCATTTTTCCAGCCCAGCTTCTTCGTGGCGCAAGCGCTTAATCATGGTTTCGAGGATACAACACTCCGCATGTTCATCGCCTTGACCCAGTACCGGTTTCGCATTGCCAATTCGGCAAGCAAACGGGCCGCTTGCGCGGCCCGTCGTTTTGCATCTGAATAATCCGGCATCAGAATTCGTAACGTGCGGTCAAACTGATTTGGCGCGGATTGCCGTAAAAGCCGGTGCGCACACCGGTGGACGGAATCACGTAGCCGGTCGTCAGGTATTCCTTGTCGGCAAGATTGCTGCCTTGCAGGGAATACGACCAATTGCTGGCGGTTTTCCATTGAATGCCGGCACTCAACAAGCCGTAGCCATCCTGATGAATCGGGTTGGTGATTACGCCGGTGATTGGATCTTGCGTGATTTCGGTCGTGGCGGTCACTTCGCTTTGATAGCTGTAGCCAACGCGGAAACTGAGGTTGCCGCCATTGGCGAGTGGCTGCAGGTATTCAACGTTCACCGCGCCGGAGAAATCCGGTGCATTGGTGAATTCCTGGCGGTCTGCAATATTGACGCCCTTGAACATGAACTCGTCGAACTTCGCATCGAGCGCGGCCAGATTGCCGCTGATGAACCAATGTTCGTTCGGGCGCAATTGCAATTCGAGTTCGACACCCGACACGGTGCCTTGTCCGGCATTGGTGAAGTCGGCGCAGAAAGTCGGAACGCCGCTGACCACGCAAGTGGTGAATACCGAAAGCTGGATATCCTTGTACTTGTTGTGGAAGTAGGCGAGGTTCAGGAACATGTGCTGATCGAACAGAGCCATCTTGCTGCCGATTTCGATGCTGTCGACTTGTTCGTCGTCGTAGGGCTCCTGCGAGTTCGGCAATACGCTGGCGCGGATGTTGTAACCGCCGGATTTGAATCCGCGTGCAAACAAACCGTACAGCAAGGTGTTGTCGGTCAGTTTGTAATCAAGCGAAACTTTCGGCGATGCATTGATGAAGGATTTTGACTTGTCGAATGCAACGGTTCCGGTCGGCACGCTGAAGCTGTCGTTGGCATAACTGCGATTGAGCACGTTTGCGTGTTTTTCTTCCTTGGTCCAGCGCAGGCCGGCGCTCATGCTCAGCTTGTCGGTGAAGTCGTAAATCCAGTCGCCGTAAAACGCGATGCTCTTGGTATCGACATCACCGCGGGTGTCGCCGAACTGGCCAGGAAAACCGGGGCCTGGAGGGTTGGGGAAGAACGGCGGAATATCGGCGCCTCTGAGGAAAATATTCTGCACCAGGCCACCGGCACGACCCTTGAACCAATAGAGGCCGAACACGCCGTGGCTCTTGCCGCCAGCGTCGTAGGCGGCCTGGAATTCCTGGCTCAATTGTTCGTCGTTGTAGAAGGCTTTTACGTCGGTCAATTGCGCTTGCAGCGTATCGAAATCGATATAGGTTGCCGTATCGGATTCGCGATACGCAGTCGTTGATTTGAATGTCCAGGTATCGTTCGGCTTCCAGGTTGCCGTCAACGAAGTTCCACTCAGCGTGGTTTCATTGACGTTCGGCATGCCGTTGCGGACATCGTAACGATCATCAAGCGGCAAGGTATCCGGGCTGGAGGGGTCGCGGAAATTCGTGGTCAGCATCTGTGCGCCGCGCACGCCGGAATTGTCTTGCGTGTAATCGTAGGTGAAGCGCAGATTGAACACGTCGTCGTCGCCGAAATAACCGGCCGTATAACGCACGGCCTGGATGTCCTTGTCGCTGACATCTTCACCGGTAACGATATTGTTGCCGAAGCCGTCACGGTTCAGGCTGGCGACGGCCAGGCGCATGCGTACATTGTCACCGACCGGCCCGCCGAGCGCGCCCTTGAAATCGAGTTGATTGTAGCTGCCTACCGTGAACGAACCGAAACCTTCGGTTTCTTTCGGCAAATCGCGCGAGATGTATTTGATCGCACCGCCAATGGTGTTTTTGCCATACAGCGTTCCTTGCGGGCCGCGTAATACTTCAATGCGGCCAACGTCGAACACATCCAGCAAACCACCTTGCGGACGTGCGATATAAACGTCGTCGAGATACAAGCCAACGCCCGGATCAACGCCCCAGAGCGGATCGGATTGGCCAACGCCGCGGATGTAGGCGGTGATCGTGCTGTTGGAACCGCGCGCGGCGTAAATCGTCAAGTTGGGAACGAGTGCGTCCAGGTCGCCGATGTCGCGCACATTCAGTTTGTCGATCGCTTCCGGGGTAAAGGCAGTCACGGCCACCGGCACGTCCTGGATGGTTTCATCGCGGCGACGCGCGGTAACCACCACGGCTTCGAGCGTGGTCTCGGATTTTTTCGATGCCGCTTGTTCGGCATCGTTGGCGTTCTGTGCCTGCACCTGTGCGGCACCAACGAACAAGGTCAGGCCGATGGCCAGGCTAAGTCGATTGCGATTCATTTATCTCCCCTTTCTGCAAAGCGTATGCGAAACACGGCGGAATGCCGAATGTCGTGCAGACTAGGCGTGATATGCGTGATCAACACTTGTACCTTAGTACAGTGGGCCGCAAGCCTACGCAGTGCCTAGACTGCCCGCCTGACATCAACGGGTTGGGTTTATGGCATTTCTGATCGTGCTCGCCGCATTGTGCTTTCTCATGCTGGTGGCCTACCGCGGCTACAGCGTGATTATTTTCGCACCCATTGCAGCGCTTGGTGCCGTGCTGCTGACCGATCCGACCCTGGTGGCGCCGATGTTCACCGGCTTGTTCATGGAGAAGATGGTCGGATTCCTGAAACTTTATTTTCCGGTTTTCCTGCTCGGTGCGATCTTCGGCAAGTTGATAGAAATTTCCGGATTTTCGAAATCGATTGTCATTGCGACCATTCGCCTGTTCGGTGCGCAACGTGCGATGTTGTCGATCGTCACCGTTTGCGCATTGCTGACTTATGGCGGCGTGTCCTTGTTTGTTGTCGTATTTGCGGTGTATCCGTTTGCCGCCGAACTGTTTCGCCAGAGTGATATCCCCAAACGTCTGATCCCCGGAACGATTGCTCTCGGCGCTTTTACTTTCACGATGGATTCCTTGCCCGGCACGCCGCAAATCCAGAATATTATTCCCGCCTCGTTTTTCGGTACCGATGCCTGGGCCGCGCCTTGGCTGGGCGTGATCGGCGGCATTTTCATTCTTGCGCTCGGCATGACTTACCTGGAATGGCGTCGTCGCGCAGCGTTGAAAGCAGGCGAGGGCTACGGCGATAAATTACTCAACGAGCCGGCGACGTTTACCGGTGAGCGGCTTGCGCATCCATTGATTGCGGTGCTGCCGCTGGTGCTTGTCGGCGTCGCGAATAAATTTCTTGGAGTCTTGATTCCGCAGTATTACGGTAGCCAGCACGAATTCATTCCCGCGGTGATCGGCAAAGCGCCTGCGGTCGTGCAGGAAATTTCGAAAGTCGCGGCGATCTGGGCCGTCGAAGGCGCGTTGTTGATCGGTATTGTCTGCGTGCTGGTGTTTGCCTGGAAAAATATCGCCAGCCAATTTGCCGAAAGCACCAAGCCCGCGATCGGCGGTGCCTTGCTGGCATCGATGAACACGGCATCGGAATACGGTTTCGGCGCGGTGATTGCGGCATTGCCCGGTTTTCTGGTCGTTGCCAATGCCTTGAAATCGATACCCAATCCACTCGTCAACGAAGCGGTCACGGTGACCGCGCTTGCCGGCATTACCGGTTCGGCATCGGGTGGCATGAGCATCGCACTTGCCGCGATGGCCGATACTTTCATCGCCAATGCAAACTCCGCCGGCATTTCGATGGAAGTATTGCATCGCGTCGCGGCGATGGCATCCGGTGGCATGGATACCTTGCCGCATAACGGTGCGGTGATTACCTTGCTCGCGGTAACGGGTTTATCGCATCGTCAAAGCTACAAGGATATTTTCGCGATCACGATCATCAAAACCCTCGCGGTCTTCGTCGTTATCGGAACCTATTACGCGACCGGCCTGGTTTGACGTAGGA
>Ga0208628_1000929_pt1 | contig 11690 bp, 6 predicted proteins | sample LakWasMet16_LOW5_2_FD_183864 | JGI IMG/M metagenome (GOLD analysis project Ga0208628, IMG submission 183864) | Freshwater sediment methanotrophic microbial communities from Lake Washington under simulated oxygen tension - Sediment Metagenome... | ecosystem: Environmental > Aquatic > Freshwater >... | reverse complement strand
TAATGCTTCCTATTTTAGTGTGTTTTTCACTCTTTTACTTTTAGGTTTAATTATTTACTTACCCTATCGCAAAATAGCATCCGTTCTTAAATATTTGTGTATTGTCATGTTAGTATATTTTATTGTTCCCTTTTTATATAAGCAAGATTTTAATGCCATTTTAAAGGCAACCTTTATTCCTACTATAAAATTTGATGAAAATTTCATAGCCATTTTAGTTGGGATATTAGGGACAACTATTTCTCCATACTTATTTTTTTGGCAAGCATCAGTAGAAGTAGAAGAAATGAAAAATAAAAAAAAACATCTTATTGTCAATAAAAAAATAATATCTGATATGAAGAGCGATGTTGATTTTGGTATGACATTTTCAGGATTTGTGATGTATTTTATTATTTTAACAACTGGTACTGTTTTGTATAATGCAAACATTCATCAAATAGACACAGTAGAGCAAGCTGCCATGGCATTAAAACCACTAGCAGGTGATTTAGCATATTTACTATTTGCCATTGGAGTAATTGGCACAGGGCTTATTGCTATCCCTGTATTAAGCGGCTCTCTCTCTTATATTTTCACCGAAACATTTGGTTGGGAACAAGGCCTTGATAAAAAATTTCATCAGGCAAAGGGATTTTATGTTATCATCGCCATTTCGTTATTACTTGGTTTATCATTAAATTATATAGGCATATCGCCTATCAAAGCATTGATTTATACAGCGATATTATACGGAATAACAGCGCCTGTTTTAATTGCCATCATTCTTCATATTTCCAATAATAAAAAAATAATGGGCGAATATGTTAATGATAGATTAACAAATGTTTTAGGTTTCGCAGCGCTAATTATCATGTCCGTAGCAGCTGGACTGTTATTATATTTTCAATTTTAAATTTTGCATGAAACCATAAAAAAAGTCCCTCACAAATTGTGAGGGACTTTTTTATTAATTAATCTACTATCCTTAATTACTGTATAATTAATTTACGAGTAATTTTTTCGTTGTTATATATTAAATTAACAAAATAAACGCCGCTATTTAATTTTAAATCTTCGATACTTACATTGTTAAAACCATTTTCAACCTCCACATCTCTTCTGTAAACATTTCTACCAGTTACATCTGTAATTTCTAAGTTAAACTTACTAGAAACATTTGTATTGATTAATAAAAAGAACTCAGCTGATGTAGGATTAGGTGCTAAAACGTATTCAAAACTACTAGCATGGTCTTCATTAATAGCAGTAACTGTTGTTGTATAGCATGGGAATGTTGGATTAGAAATATAAGTCATATTACTAAAATCAATATAACATGCGTAACGAGCACTATCAATAAATGGATTACGATTACCTTGTAAAGAATCTAAAAAGTCGTTACGAGAAATTTCATAAGAATCCGGTAAATCTTGGTAATGCCATTTCTTCAAAATATTTTGATCTTGACCATAAGCAATGGTACCACTAATTGGATTTTTAAATTTCCAGTTTTGAGCAACACCAAATGCGTTATTTTGTCCATTGTAAGCTGTTGCCATATACATAACCGCACGAGCCCAGTCTCCCTTGTGATTATTTCTTGGCTCATAAACTGTTTGACCCAAACTGTTTTGACCGTACTTAGCATTTAGATATGTATTTGTAACAGTAACAACCTCTCCCATCGGAAAATTACTACGAACTGAATTTACATCATTTTGATTCGTTGGGAATAAATGATGCTGATCATTATATTCTTTTCTTTCTACATTATTAGGTGCTGCAGCTGAACCATCTGCTGGATTGGTTGGCATCCATTGGTGACAATAACTATGTTCGCGACTCATATATGAATAATCAAAAGGTTCAGTATAAACATAATTCTCACTACTATAAACACATGTAACCACCTTTTGACCTGCGGTTGTATCTCTTGCCGTAAATAATTTAATCATCGTTTCATCATAATTGCCATAAAAAATAGAAGTATGAGGATAAATTTGTGCCGATAAAGCTGTTACAAAATTAGTATTAGTTACATTTAAAGAGCTATACTCCATAGCTGGTTGCATGGTTGCTAAAGCTGTAAATCCACCTGTTAAAGGACTAGTTGTTAAGTAATTAATAAAAGCACCTGAACCGTTATAAGCGAAAATCGCTAATTCGTATTGTAAGCCTGCATAAATATTACTTAAACCTAAATTAGTTGCATTACCAGAATAAATGACTTTACTAGAACCAATAGCATCACCCACTTGATAAGTAACGCCATCAACTGGAACATCTGTAATTGCAGAAGCACTTTGTTTTTTCAAAATCACATATCCATTTGGAGAACCTGCTGCTGCCACAAACGAAGCGGCAGCTCTGAATGATTTAATATTTGAGAAAGATAAATTTGTTGGTTGAGAAGATGGCTGAGTAGCTAAATTACCACCAATACCATTTAAATTAATCACATAAGCAGATTCATTTGCATCATTATTATTAATGGTTAATACCGCCGAACGAGTTCCTGCAACTGATGGATTAAAAGAAAGAGTTAATGGAACATTAGAAGCTGCATTTACTGTTGAAGGAGCCGTAGGCCCTGTAACTGTATAATCTGCTGCTGCTGGCCCTGTAAGAGCAAAAGAACTGATGGTTAAAGGAGATGCGCTTCCTAAGTTTTCAATCGTAAAATTAACTGTTGTTGGAGTTCCAACTGCCGAATTAAATAAAGCAGAGTTACCACCTGATAAGATAGTATTAGTTCCTTGCTTTACATTAATTTCCTGAGCTGTAATTGGTGCTGCAGCAATATTAATTTCATCCAAGCCAACATTTTGCCCTGATATTTTATTAGAAAATATCCATTTCAAATATCGTGAACTTGAATTTGGAGTAACCGTATACTGCGTAAAAGCTGTACTACTTAAATTATTAGTAAAAACCGTTAAATCTGTCCAAGTTGTTCCGTTAGTCGATTCTTGTAACTTAAAAGTTCCCGACCATGCTCCACCAGCGTTATACCCTTTTAAATAATAACTTACAACACCCATAGCATCAGCTGTATAAACTTGAACATATTCACCAGTTATATCCAACTTTGCTGATAATCCAGCTTGTCCTGATCCATAAGTAAATGTACCAGAAATATTAGATGACCAACTTCCTGGATAAGGAGTATTAGCAGTAAAGCTAGTAGCCGATATAAATCCTTCAAAAGATTCTCCAGTTGGCAATGGGGTTTGAGCATTAAGGCTTGCCACTCCAAGACTTAACAGAGCAGCAAATAATTTTATTTTTTTCATATTATTTATTTTAGTTATCATTATTATTAAAAAGTTAATTTGGTGCCAATAACGTATGTTCTTCCTGTACCAAAAAACACAGTGGCATTAACGGCTCCAAACCCTGTTCCGTTAGCATTATTTCTTCCATCATTAATATACATTTGGTTTAGTAAATTGTTACATGTTCCATAAATATTTACTTTAAAAGCTCCAAATGGTATTTCATATCCCAAATTTAAATCCAATAAATAATAAGATGGCATTTTCCAACTTTCTCTATCCTCATTACCATTAGTTAAAGACAATGGATCGAAATTCGAATAATTTCTATCAAAATATGTAAATCTAGGTTTTATATAAAACCCTTTAAATGGCATATATCTTATAGCAGCACCCACTTGGGTTTGAGCAGCATCAGCGACATGAACTCCTATAGCGGAAAAAGAAATCGTATCCATTGGAATATCATTTCCATCCAATAAATAAACCGTACTAGAAGATGTATAAGACCAATCAGCCAAAGATAATAAACCTTCTACTTCTAATTTTTTATTAAATTTATATGTTCCATCTATTTCAATACCTGTATATCTGGAGTTTAAACCATTAATATTAAATGATAATAAATCAGGTCCGATATTATTTCTAGTTAATGGTTTGTTTTTCCATAAAGTATAATATAAATTGACATTAGCAAAGAAGCTTGAATGCTTTAATCCATAACCTATTTCATAAGATTGAATTTCTTGGTTCTTAACATCTTTATATTCTTTATTATTGTTATCGAATACATTATTAAACTTAGGAGCAACACTCATAAAACCTAAATTAACAAAAACATTGTGATGATCATTTAAATTATAATTTGCGCCGCCTTTAAATGTATAATTCGGAAACCATTTATATCCAACAGTAGCTGATTGAGCTTCCTTTGAATCATTATAATAATACGTTCCATTATATAAAACTGAATCGGCATAGCCAACAGCCATATGAAGTGTTGTATCTGGCAAAACAATATCTTTCTTTTTAAAATAATCCACCCTTTTGTATCCTGTATATCCTCCGTTAATTGTGATAAAAGTAGATAGTTTATTCTTTTTATATTCACCTTGTAAAAACACACCTCCCCATTTCACAAAACCATCAAAGTTTCTTACAATCTTATCACCACTGTATCTTGCATAATTTTTTATCTTAAAAGGATTCTCATTAGCATTTGTATAGTCTAAAATATAATCTCCGCCAATTAAATTATATATTTTATCATAATGGAATCCTCTATAATAACGTAAATCTAGTCCGGAGGTAAAAGTAAAAGCTTTGTTTATTTTATAAGTTATAGTTGTCAATCCTCCGTACCAATTATGATCATTATTTTGACTTCTTAAATAAACACTGGATCTATGTAAAGTAGGACTTACAGATGTATTTATATTTGTTGAATTAGAATTATAGATTTTCTGTACATCATTATAACCAGTAGCTGTATCTCTTATAGGCGATGTATTATTAGAACCATTTGTGTAACGAGTTCCTCCACCTTTTCCTAAAGATGCATAAATTACTGTTGAAACAGTTACTTTTTCAGAAGCCGTCCAAAAGTGATTTAAATTAAATAATGGCTTGTGGTAAAAATTAACTCTATCACCCAAAACCTCTCCATTAACATATCCCATATCTGGATTCCAAGTCAAGTCTTTATTTCCTTGAGAAGGAGTAGTATATCTAGAAGAGCCTTTAATAGCTAATAACATCGAATCAGTATTAATCCCTAATTTATCAGATAACTCCCTACTATAAACGGCAATTGGAACCTGTGTTGATCTTTGACCGTGAGATTGAGGAGCACCATTTGCACCTATGCTAATAATATGTCTTCTGTTGGGCATATATTGAACTTTTGCAAAATATGAATAGGCGTCTGTCCATGTTTGGTCGGCCCATCCGTCTCCTGTTTTATAAGTTCCTGCTAATGTAAAACCCCATTTATTATTGATTAAACCTGAATTATACGACAGTCCCATTAAATTATGGCGATTATTTCCCCATTCTTTTTTAACGGTTAATTGTTGTTTTCCTTCGATACCATTAGTAATAAAATTCATGGTTCCTCCAACAGATGTTATTGCCAATTTAGATGCCCCTAATCCTCTTTGAATTTGCATACTTCGAGTAATATCTTTTAAACCATCCCAATTGCTCCAATACACGGCTCCATTCTCCATGTCGTTTACGGGAATACCATCCACTAAAACACCAATATTGGTTTGATCAAATCCTCTAATAGTAACTCGAGAATCCCCTGCGCCGCCTCCACTACTGGATGCATAAGCGCCTGGCGTTGTATTCGCAATCATACTAATATCTCTACTTCCTAATTCTTCTTGTATTTTAGTGGCAGAAATTGAACTAAAGGCTACCGGTGTTTCTCTAATTTGAGCTACATTGGCAACTACCTCTACTTCATCCAAAACTGTGTTTTCTAGCTTAACATCAATAGTTTTATTAGAATAAAGTTTAATCTTTTGATTAAACTTTCGATATCCCAACATCGATACTTCTATGTTGTAATCTCCCTTTGGTAATTTTAATGTAAACTTACCATCTAAATCAGCCACTGCTCCAACCCCAACTTTAGCTAAAACCGTTGCTCCTATTAAAGCCTCTCCTGTTTCAGAATCTTTTATAGAACCCGATAAGATGACCTTAGAACTATCTTGAGCTTTAAATATTAAAGTGCAAAAAACAAAAACGAATAACAAACTATTTTTTAACATACACTATTTTAAATGTAAAGGGCTGAATATTTCATCAGCCCTATTTTTATTTCAATTAAATTATAATTATTGGATAATTAATTTTTCTGTTTTAGTACCCGCTTCAGTTTTTACTACTGCATAATAAACACCTTTTGCAATACTTAAATTTTTAAGAACAACAGAACTCTCAGCAGATACATTAGCATAAGAATAAACAACCTGACCAATAGCATTAATAATATTTATAGAATTAATGTTTTTTGAACTTACAAAAGCAATCTCATTTCCATTTGATGGATTAGGGAATACTTTAATAGATACAGATTTAGAAACTTCTTTTAATCCAGCAGGGATAGAACAATCACATGCATGAATTCCTACATTTGTCCAATTATCTTTTGATAAAGAATCCCACTCTAACTTCACATTAAATTGAGCTGGATTAGTCATAACGCCAATTTTAATAGAAGCTTTTCTTTGCATAGAATGATCTTTTGTCCACCATTTACCAACAGTTCCAATATAAGGTGCCACATCACTCCAAGCTGTGTTTGGTCTTTCTCCAATAACCCCAAAAATATCTACTAGTTTATATGGACTAATTCTAACTAAAGCCATAGCATCATCTCCATTCATAAAGGTAGGAGCTCCGTAAGGACCATCTATTTGTTGCGCTAATGCTTGTAAAGCTGGATTACAAGATGGAGATGTTGAAGTAGAACCCGATGTTACACCAACTCCATTTGCTATCACATGAGTACTATATGAGTTAATAGTTCCTACTAAAGTAGTACTATCAATGGCATCAATTGGATTAGCATAAGACGCTCCATTTGAATATCTAACTAATCTGTAATTTGATAAATTAATTGCGCTACCAGTTGGATTATAAACCTCTATAGCCTTATTATTTCCACTTCCTTCTACATATTCAGAAATAAATAATTCTGAACAGTTTTGTGCTTTACCTACTAAAGCAACAGCAATTAATGATAAACTTAGTAAAGTTTTTTTCATGTTTTATAATTTTAGATGTTTTTATTTTAAAAAAATTCTAAAAGTGGTTTAAGGCGGATGACAGAATAGTTTTCCTCTTATAGGGTGGTCACTTTATAGCGAAACAAAAATAAGACATTTTAAAACACCAACAAGCAATTGTGAATAAAAATGACAATTAAGTAAGAAACATTTAACATTTAATTAATGCTTGGCTGGTTTTTGAATAAAATTACGTTTTTTCGACTTTCTATTGGACTAAAATTTTCATTTTTTAACGAATTAGCATTCCCTACTCCCGCAATAAAAACTACATTTGTTTGTTAAACATAAAAATAATGACAAAACTATTCATCATAGGATTTTCGGTTCTAAAACTAGCTTCTTTTGCTCAGTCTAACAGTAGCTTTACTATAAATGGTTCTCTTAAAAATGTGAGCGATAATTCATACGCCTACATTCATCATAAATGGAACAATAAAGACATTACTGACAGCGCCAAAATTAAAAATGGTCAGTTCTCCTTTTCAGGAAAAACAGCCGAACCTAATATGTATTGGCTAACAAAATCAAGAAATATTAGTGAACAGCCAAACCTCATTTTCTTTGTAGATGGTGGTAAAACTGCTATCTCTGGGAACATAGATAGCCTTCCTCAAGCTAAGGTAATTGGAGGGCAAACTCAAAAAGAGTATGCCGATTACAATGCCATGATGTTTGGATTTGGGGTTAAACAACAAAGCTTAGTAAATACCTACAATGAAGCAAAATCTAAGGGAGATGCGGCAACAATGAATGCTAAAGTAGCTGAATATCAAACACTTGATAAGGAAGTAAAATCGTCTATTGAAAATTTTATAAAAACACATCCTAAATCAGCAATAAGTGGCTATGCTATTTATTTCAACAACCAAAACTCAAATGCACCTATTGAAGAACTAGAAAGAATTGTTGGTCTTTTAGACAAAAGCATTTTAAACACAAAATATGGCAAATTAGCTCAAGAAAAATTAACCCAATTAAGAGGCACTACCATTGGCTACCCCGCAGTAAACTTTGCTCAAGCTGATCCAAATGGAAAAATGGTAAACTTAACTGATTTTAAAGGGAAATATGTGTTGGTTGATTTTTGGGCAAGTTGGTGCGGCCCATGTCGTGCCGAAAATCCAAATGTGGTGATGGCATATAATAAGTATAAAGACAAAGGATTTACTATTTTAGGAGTGTCTTTTGATCAAGCAAAAGATAGATGGCTGCAAGCTGTTGAAAAAGACAATTTAACATGGACTCAAGTAAGCGATTTAAAAGGTTGGGGTAACGAAGCCGGAAAAATTTATGGTATCACGAGTATACCCGCTAATTTATTACTTGACAAGGACGGGAAAATTGTAGCCAAAAATCTAAGAGGTGCTGAATTGGAAGCTAAATTAGAAGAGCTAATTAAATAACACAATCTACTACATAAAATTAAAAACAAATTATAAATTTGCTAGCCTAAAAATAAAAACACTTATGAAGAAACGTACTCTTGGATTATTGACATTATCATCTATTGGGTTAACTGCTTTTGCTCAAATTTCAGAACCAGTAATTATGACTATAAACGACAAACCCGTTTATAAAAGTGAATTTGAAAATGTTTATAAGAAAAACAGTGGAAAAGAAGTAAACAAAGAACAAAAATCTGTAAAGGAATATGTAGATTTATTTTCAACATTTAAAATGAAAGTATTTGAAGCAGAAGCTAACGGATTAGACACTAACAGTTCTTTTAAAACAGAATTAGCTGGGTACCGTAAGCAATTAGCTGCTCCATACTTAACTGATAAAAATGTGAATGAAGCTCTTATTCAAGAAGCATACGAAAGAATGAAAACAGAAGTGAAAGCTTCTCACATTTTAATTCGTGTGGCAGAAGATGCTTTACCAAAAGACACTATTGAGGCTTACACTCGCTTAATCATTATTAGAGATGCATTAATGGGTAAAAACCCTACTCCTGCAAAAATGGCTGAGTATGAAGCTATCCTAAAAAAGAGTTCTTCTGCTTTAACTAAAGCATCAACTAAACAAGATACTGTAAACTATAACACAAAATTAAATGCAGTAAAAGGAATATCTGTAGCATTAAATGCAGGAAACGACAAATTTGCTGCTGCTGCTAAAAAAACATCTGAAGATCCATCTGCAGCTGATAACGGAGGGGATTTAGGTTATTTCACCTCTTTACAAATGGTTTACCCTTTTGAAAACGCTGCTTACAAAGCTAATAATGGAGATATTACAATGCCTGTGAGAACTCGTTTTGGATATCATATTTTAAAAGTAGCTGATAAACGTCCTAGTCAAGGAGAAATATTAACAGCTCACATCATGGTTAAGTTTGCTAAAGACATGGGAGAAAAAGAAAAAGCGAACTTAAAAACAAAAATTGATGAAATTTATGCAAAGTTAAAAGCAGGTGAAAAATTTGAAGATGTAGCTCGTCAGTTTTCTGATGATAAACCAAGTGCTGAAAAAGGCGGACAATTACAATGGTTTGGAAGTAGCCGTATGCCAATTGAATTTGAAAAAGCAGCCTTTGCTTTAGCTAACAATGGTGATTACAGCGAACCTTTTACAACTAATTATGGATGGCATATTGTAAAACGTTTGGATAAAAAAGGCTTAGCTCCTTTTTCTGACATGAAGGGTGATTTAAAACAACGTATTGGAAAAGACAGCAGAACTCAAGCTGGTAGAACATCTTTAATTGAAAAAATTAAGAAAGAAAATAACTTTAAAGAAAATGCTTTAACAAAAAAAGAATTTTTAAAAGTCATTGATACAACTGTATACTATAGCAAATGGGAAGCAAAAAAAGCCGAAAAATTGGCAAGTAAAGAGGTATTCAAAATATCAAACAATAATAAGGCTATAAAAACCGAAACAATGGTTATCTATATGGGAAGTGATTTCGCTAAATACATTGAATCTCACCAGACAACTAGACCAAAAATGGATAACAATATGTTTCTTCAACAGTCTTATCAAGATTTCGTAAATGAATCTTTAATTAATTACGAAGACGAAAGTTTAGAATCAAAATATCCTGAGTTCCGTAACTTATTAAAAGAATACAGAGATGGTATTTTATTATTTGATTTAACTGATCAAAAAGTGTGGAGCAAAGCCGTAAAAGATACTGCTGGATTAAAAGCATTTTACGAAAAAAACAAAAATAACTATTTATGGGATGAGAGAGCTGAAGTTACCACTTACAAATGCGCTAACGATAAAGTAGCAAAAGAAGTTCGTGGCATGCTTAAGAAAAACAAAACAGAGAAAGAAATAGTAGATGCGGTTAATAAATCGTCTCAATTAAATATGTCTGTTGAAAACATCACCTACTTAAAAGGCGAAAACAAAGATGTAGATGCGAATTGGAAACAAGGTGTTGTAGCTACTGACATTAAAGATGCTAAAGAAAACAAAGTAACTGTTTTAGTTGTAAATAAAGTCTTAGCTAAAACTCCAAAAACAATTGCAGAAGCAAAAGGAATGATTACTGCTGATTACCAAAATTATTTAGAAAAAGAATGGTTATCTTATTTAAAAAATAAGTACACTGTAAAAGTAAACGAAGAGGTTTTAAACACAGTTAAGTAATTTAAACTAATAAATAACGAAAAGGCTGTAGCTTCAAGGATACAGCCTTTTCGTTTTATAATAAACACTTGCATTTAGTATCTTACATAAAAACAATATCAATACTAGGCCTTCTTGTTCTAGCAATGTTTTCTTGCGATAAATCATCTAACAACACTGAAAAAACTGGAAAAGTAGTTGCTAAGGTAAATACAAGTTCTTTGTTTGAAGAAGATTTAAAAAGCTTAAGTCCAAAGGGTTTATCTAAATCTGATAGTGCTGCATTTATTCAAAACGTTATAAACAAATGGGCTTATAATGAAATCTTTTACCAACAAGCTACAAATTACTTAACAGAAGAGGAACTTAATATTGATAAAGAGTTAGAAGAATATAAAAAAGAACTCCTAACATATAAATTTCAAACTAAACTAATTAACGAGAAATTAGATACCAATATCACTCTTGCTCAAATTGAAGAATACTATAACGCCAATTCTCAAAATTTCTTATTAAAAAACAATATTGTAAAAGTATTATATGTAAAAACCCCTTTAAATATTCCAAATATTGAGAAGCTAAAAAAATTATGTTATTCATCAAACCCTAAAGATGCAGAGCAGTTAAAAAGTTTGTGTATCCAATACGCCAATAATTTTTTCATGAATGATAACACCTGGCTAATGTTTGAAGATTTGAAAAAAGAAATTAACCAGTTGAATGAAGTTCCTGAATATAATATACAGAACGGTAAAACATTTGAATTTACAGATGCAACAAGTTTTTACTTTTTAAAAATTATTGAAGTAAAATCTAAAAACACTTTATCGCCTCTGAATTTTGAGAAAAACAATATTAAAAACATGTTGATCAATCAACGTAAACAAAAATTAATTACCAGTATTAAAAAGGACTTTTTTGAAAAAGCCAAAACCAATAAAGAATTAGAAATTTATAACTAACTTAGTACAATGAACTTAAAACTTGTTATTGCCTTCATATTATTAGCAACCCTAAGCAACGCTCAACCTCAAATATTGGATAAAGT
>Ga0208628_1000925_pt1 | contig 11717 bp, 9 predicted proteins | sample LakWasMet16_LOW5_2_FD_183864 | JGI IMG/M metagenome (GOLD analysis project Ga0208628, IMG submission 183864) | Freshwater sediment methanotrophic microbial communities from Lake Washington under simulated oxygen tension - Sediment Metagenome... | ecosystem: Environmental > Aquatic > Freshwater >... | reverse complement strand
TCAAGCAATACAACTATGAAGAAAAGGTTTCCTATTTAATGGAAGCAAAAACAGAATATTTACAAAACAAACCTAAAATGGTTGATGTAAATGAAATACAATTTGATGAAAAAATAAACTTAGAATTAGACCTAATCAAATCACAACATAAACTAACTAAAAAACAAAACACTTCTAATAATCAAGAAGTTAATAGTCCTAAAAGTCCTACAAAAAACACAAAAAGTCCTACAGAAATCTGTAGGACTTCCGTAGGACTTTTTCAATTTAACTGCCAAACAAATGTTTTTGTTGATGTATTTTTTCAGCTGACAAAAGAAATTAGCATTGACGGTAAACCTTTACTAAATGCAGGTTTTAATGAGTTAGCACAATTCATAACTGATAATTTTATAGATAAAAATGGAAATCCATTAAGTCTAAATACAGTTAAAACAATTTTAAATACTTCCCGTCCCGAAAAACGACCAACCTCTGAAAAAAGAATCAAACTGAATATCAGAAACATACCAAAGTAAAAAGTCCTAAAGTGGTCCTACAGAGACTAATAGACTTTTCTACTCTGCGCACATTTGCTCCATAATCATTTAAAAACAAACAATTATGGAAGCAATTATTTTATCAAAGGAGCAGTTCAATACATTGACTAGCTCTATCGAAGAAATCAAAACAAAAATCGACAATCAAAGCAAAAAACCTCAAGAGGTTTTTGTCGATAATCAGGAATTTTTATTACTAATGAAAATTTCCAAACGCACCGCACAAACTTGGCGTGATGAAGGCAAAATTTCATTCTCTCAAGTTGGTAATAAAATCTACTACAAATTAAACGATGTAGAAGATTTATTAAAAAAGCATTACGTTAAATCATTTAAAAAGTAAGGAGGTGTATAATGGAAAAATACCAAGAAACATTACACGACCTAACTTGGCCAGAATTGCTTCAACAAATTTCAGCAATTATAGCCCGCGATGAAAAATCATTAGAAAGCAATGTAAATTATTACCTCAAGCTTTTTAATGATAATAATTCAGACAAAACTCAGCTCAATAAATTCTTTGAAAAACTCCAGTTAGATAAATTGCGCTACGCTTATTTCTCTGAACTGTTTGTGAGATTGGAAGAGCAAAATTACAAAATGATGATCATGAGTATTGAAAGTTGTATTCAGCAAGAAACGAACATGCAAAATAAAACACCTAAAGATTGGACTGCAACTATTTGTTTCGAGAACGGACAAATTAAAGTTTATTTCATGGCATTGTCTTATTACCAATAAAAGAAAATTATGTTTGATATTCCAGCACCAAAATCGCACAATGAACAACCTCGTTTACCTTTGGTAAACTTGGTAAGTTCTAGCGAAAAGCTAGAACAACTCCTAGCCTCACAGCGCAAAATTGCTGAGAATAAAAGCAAACCAATTTCTTTTTCTCAACCTATTGTTTGGCAAAAAGAAAACCCTGTTTTCTTTCCTAAAACCATTAATGTAATACAAGGTAAAGCAGGCGTGCACAAGTCACGTCTTGCTGAAACCATTTGTGCATCCTTACTAAAGAAGCCCGATTGCCATAAAGATTTATTAGGATTTAAAACTAATTTACTAACACGCTACGCTATTTGTTATGTAGATACCGAACGGAATTTATCGGAGCAATTACCATATTCTTTACAACAAATACAACTAAAAGCAGGATATGAAATAAACGAAGAGCCTTACGGCTTCGATTATATTTCTTTATTAGAGTTTGGAAGAGAAGATCGTTTTGATATGCTCAATATTTATTTAGAACACGCGCGTAAAAAATTTCCCATTCACATATTTATTATTTTAGATGTAATAACAGATTGTATCTTTAATTTCAATGACACTAAGGATAGTATGAAATTAATTGATATGATGAATCAAACAATCAACCGGTACGATGTAACGTTTTTATGTTTAATACATGAAAATCCGGGAAGTGCGGATAAGGCAAGAGGGCATTTAGGAACAGAAATATTAAACAAAGCCAGTACCGTTATTCAAATTGGTTTCGAGAAAGATGCACAAAACCACAATACTGATTTATTAAAAGTGGCTTATTTAAAATGTCGTAGTTCAAAAAAACACGACCCTTTTTATGTTCAATATTCCGATACCGAAAAAGGGTTGGTTATGTCCGACTCAAACACAACTCAAACTATTTTAGATAAGAAAAATCATAAAGCTGCGCTTTCTGAAACTTTAGATTTACTGGCTCAAATTTTAGTGTCAGAAATGCCACGTAAGGAATTAATTGAACTTTTAACCGAAGAGTTAGATTGCAGTAAGCGAACTATCATAATCCGCTTAAAACAAATTACAGATACCGCCATTGTCATCGAGCAAAACGAGGTAAATCACACACTCTGCACTCGTGCAGAAAACAAAGAAATCGTTTACTACTTAAATCCTTTAAAATCAAATGCTTAAACTAAAATTAAACACGAGTGCAGAGTGCAGACCCATATATAAGGGTCTGCACTCTGCATTCGTCAATATTTAATAAACTATCTGCACTCATATACATAAGAAAATTTATCACTCATCCATTCACGATATACTATCAATCCTTTATTTGAGTATTTGTATTTTGCAAATGTTTTTGATAAATCATAACTCAAATATTCTTCAATTATCCTACCCTCTTTATCCAATTTATAAATTCTACTTGTTCTTTCTTGTTGCCCACCAGATGTAGATGTAAAATTTTCTTTTGTTATTTGTGTTCTTTCTGCATTATAATTGTATGTTTTTATATCAATCCAATCATACGGATAGTTTTTTTGTACAAATTTTTTCTTAATAAGCACTTTATCCTTATACTCAAAATATCGATAACGTAAATCGTACGGACGATAAATTTGCGATAGTAATCCTTCATTGTTATAATAGTATCTCAATGTATCATCATGCTTATATGAAGGAGGTGGAAATGGTATTACGTGTACCTTCAATCTCCCTTGTTTGTCATAAAAATTAGAATGATGTTCTTCTATTTCAGAGTGGTCTTTTGTGTGACTATATTTTTTATAAATAACATTATTCTTTGTGTCATATTTATATAAAATTTTAAAAGTATCAACTTTCTGAGTTTCTTTATCTCTTTCTAGTTCATATTCTTCAATTAAATTTCCATTACTATCAAATTTAAAAGTCCATATTAAAATACTATCAACCCTATATTGCTTTGTTTTACTTACAGCATATTCATACAGAGTTTTCACTTTATTAGCCTTCATTAACTCTCTGTTTTCCTTAGTTTGCCAGCCAAAATCACCCCTAAAATTATACTCCTCATAATTAAATATTTGTGAGATTAGGCTTTTAGAAATTAGTACAAGAGTAAGAATATATATAAATCTTGAAAATAATATTCGCATCATATTATTGAATTTAAACAATAGTAAAGACTTATAATGTATTTAAACGAAAAAGTGACAAGAATCTTCACTCAAATGTGAAGAAGTAGTTTACAAATACATCCTTTTTTTACCCTCCAATTCTCCAATATTCTGTAAATTTCATTTTAATAGAAGCCTTTGCTTCTAAATACTATTATAAAATTTATGGCATTTTTTCAGAACTCAGTAATTAATAAATATATACAGAATCTAGATAAGCAAACACTACAAAATGCTTACACTAAGTTTAGAACCCATTTCCATAATGCCACTATTCAAGAAAACATAAGAGGCAGTAAAGAAGAACAATACCAAGGCGAATTCTTAATCGATTTATTTGTTAATGTTTTAGGTTACATCAAAAACCCAACACCAAATTTTAATTTAACAACCGAATACAAGAATGTTAAGGATAGCAAAAAGGCAGATGGTGCAATCATCATCAATGAAATAGTAAAGGCTGTAATCGAATTAAAAGGCACAAATACAACCGATTTAAATAAAATAGAAGTTCAAGCCTTTGGCTATAAAAATAACCAACCTGAATGCGAGTATGTTATTACCTCAAATTTTGAGAAACTTCGTTTCTACGTTGATAATGCCATTGAATATTTAGAGTTTAATTTATTTACACTTACCGAAAAAGAATTTGAACTACTATATATCTGTTTGTCTTATGACAGCATAGCCAAAGGCCTACCAAAACAAATAAAAGACGAATCAGTTAGCCAGGAGGCATTAATTACTAAAAAATTATATAACGATTACTCCGTTTTTAAAAGCGAATTATACCACAGTTTAGTAAAACTGAATCCTCAATACGAACCATTAGAGCTGTTTAAGAAATCACAAAAATTATTAGACCGTTTTTTATTTATCTTTTTTGCAGAAGACCGCCAACTATTACCAACCAATTTAATTTTCAGAATTAATAAGGAATGGCAACAGTTACGCGAAATGCGGATTGAAGTATCATTGTATGATAGATACAAGATTTACTTTAATGATTTGGATCAAGGGGCAAAAGTATCTTTACCCGCTTTCAGTCAAACTGCATCAAAGCAAAAAGAGGAATTTCAAATTTATGCCTACAATGGCGGTTTGTTTAAAACAGATGATTTACTAAACGACATTAAAATCGAAGATGATTTATTGTTTTCTCATACCGAAAAATTAAGTAATTACGATTTTGCCAGTGAAGTTGATGTAAACGTATTAGGGCATATTTTCGAAAACTCATTAAATGATGTTGATGAAATAAAAGCACAGCTTGAAGGACAGGAAATAGATAAAACAAAAACTAAGCGTAAAAAAGATGGCGTTTTTTATACACCTAAATACATTACAAAATACATCGTTGATAATACAGTTGGTAAATTGTGCCTCGAAAAAAAGGAAGCATTACAAATAACAGAAAGCGATTATACCATTGATAAAAAACGCCAAAAGAAAACAACACAAGCTTTAACCGATAAATTAAATGAGTACCGTAATTGGTTATTACAATTAACCATTTGCGACCCTGCTTGTGGCTCGGGTGCGTTTTTAAACCAAGCCCTTGATTTTTTAATTACCGAACACCGATACATTGATGAACTACAAGCTAAATTATTTGGCGATGCATTAGTATTGAGCGATGTTGAGGGAAGCATTTTAGAAAATAACTTATTTGGAGTTGATATAAACGAAGAATCTGTTGAAATAGCCAAACTATCCTTATGGCTTCGTACAGCACAACCTAACCGTAAATTAAACGATTTAAACAGCAATATTAAATGTGGCAACTCATTGGTTGATGATGTTGGAGTAGCAGGAGATAAAGCCTTTAATTGGAAGAATGAATTTCCTAAAATATTTGATAAAGGTGGTTTTGATGCTGTGATTGGCAACCCACCTTATGTTAGACCAAGAGAATTAAATGAAACAGAAAAATTGTTTTTATCAAAAAATTACTTGTCTGCAAATAATCAATTTGATTTGTATCATCTTTTCATTGAAAAAATCAAACATCTTGTAAATCCTACAGGTAAAGCCTCTTACATTGTGCCTAATGCGTTTTTATCCAATGAAAATTCAAAAGATTTACGGAAATTTATAATCCAAAACTTTGGTATAAGAAGTATTGTTGATTGTAAACAAAAAGTATTTGACGATGCTAATGTTCAAGCTACTGTTTTTTGTTTTGATAATAATACTAATGATGATTTCGGTGATTATATTGAATTAGCTAATAATCAATTTAATTTAAGGCATCAATTTAACTCCAAAGAATTTTTGAATAATAAGAATTATATTTTTTCTACCAACATAGGCACAAGTCAAATCAGTCTATTTCGGAAAATAAGAGATAAATCAAATTCCCTTTCTGAATTTTTTCAAGTTATGGGAGGAATCAAAGAATACCAAATTGGTAAAGGTAAGCCTCAACAGACCAAAGAAATGAAAGAAGGAAATGTTTTTAATTCAAAAGAAAAAACAAATGAGACATTTATTCCTGAGATAAGAGGCAAGCATTTAATGAGATATGGTATTGATTGGGAAAACGAATATGTTAGTTATGGCCCTTGGTTAGCTGAACCAAGAGATAAGAAATATTTTTTAGGTGAAAAAATTCTAATAAGACAAATACCAGGAAAAACACATTTAATTTGTGGTTATACAAAAGAGGACTTTGTTATTGATCAATCAGCATATTCTTTGAAACACATAACAGATTCTTCAATTTCGTATAAGTATGCACTCACTTTATTAAATTCTAAACTTATTTTTTGGTTTTTCCGTAATGAAAATAATGAATTTGATGACTTGTTTCCAAAAATTAAATCAGGGGAAATAAAAAATTTGCCTTTGTTTAACTGCTCATTTGAGCAACAAGAACCATGTATTTCCAAATCTGATTTAATGCTTACTTTAAGTAAAGAATTACTTGAAGCCTCAAGGAAATTTCAAAGAAGCTTACAAAGAAAATTTAATTTAGAAAGCTTATCAAAAAAATTAGAAGACTGGTATTTACATTCATATTCTGATTTTATTAAAGAGTTAGCTAAAAAGAAAGTTAAATTGTCTTTATCTGATGAGGCAGAATGGGAAGAGTATTTTAATACAGAATCAAAAAAAGCATTAGAACTGAAATCAAAAATTGATGTTACCGATAAAGAAATAGACCAAATGGTTTATAAGCTTTATGATTTAACAGAAGAAGAAATTAAAATTGTAGAAAGTACATAATGAAAAGAAAGGATATTATAACATTTTTATTTTTCATAAGTATAGTTTGTATATTAAGCTATGTAGCATTTCGTTTATTCGATAATGTTTCACAAACTACATTAACTATTTTGGCAGGTGCTATTGGCTTTGTTGTTTCTAAATTATACGAATCAATAAAAGAAAATAAGCAAAGAGCTTACGAGAAGAAAAGAGAAGTTTATTATAATTTAATCAAACCATTTCGTGAAGTCTTAGCAAATATAAATACAAGTAAAAAAAATGATCTTACGGATAAGCAAATAAAGGATGCAATTGAAGCTGCTTTTGATAATATTTTATATGCTTCTGACGAGGTAATTAAGATATATGGCACTTTTAGGAATTTATCCACAAATAGTAATATATCAACAGAATCAATATTAGGGTCTTTTGCGTTGCTTTTAAAAGCTATGCGAAAAGATTTAGGTAATCAGTTTTCATCATTAGACGAAGTAGATATATTAAAAATGTTTATTAATATGAATGTTGAAGAAGAAAAAAAATATCGCACTTTGTTTAAAACAAAAAACAATTAATAAAAATGTTAAATCAATCATATTCATCTGAAAATTTTATTAAAATTTTAGAGTTTGAAAATAGAAAGGGTAGAAATATTGAAAAAGAATTTTTTCCAGATGTATTTGCTTTAACAAAGGAAATTAGTATTGTTAATAAGAATATAGCTATTGAATATAGAGCTAATATAGACGGTAGTGTATTATTAGATTCTTTAATTACAAAAAAAGAAAATTTAAAAAAAGAGAAAGAAGATTTACTATTAAAACAGGTTGAAGAAATAAGTCAAAAAGTTTCTGAGAAAAACTTTAAATTTAATCTGACAAAAAAAGAAACGGAAACAAAGCCTTTATATACCGTTGAAGATAATGTAACAAATTTGTTTGCAATGAAACAGTTGCAATACAATACTCGAAAATCATTTAATGTTAAACAAGCTAATAGATTTGCTATAGTTAATCAAATTAACAACCTATTATCTGATGATTTTCCAAAAATAATTTTAAGAACAGATATAAAAAGCTTTTATGAGTCAATTCCTCACGAAAGACTTTTAGCTAAAATAAATGAAAACACTATATTAAGTTTTCTTAGTAAAAAATTTATATGGAATATTTTAAAAGAATATTTGCGACTTGCTACTCCAGGAGAAAATATTGGAATCCCAAGAGGAATAGGCATTAGTGCTTACCTTGCCGAATTGATGATGAAAGATATTGATAATGAAATTAAATCTCTTAAAGATGTAGTTTATTATGCAAGATACGTTGATGATATAATTATTGTTTTTACACCCTCATCAAAGTACACATCAATTCAATATAAAGACAAAGTAAAAAATATTATAGAAAATGGTACTGGACTAACACTAAATGAAGATGGCGAAAAAACAAAGGAAATAGAATTACTAAAGAGTAATGCACTACAGGAACTTAATTTTTTAGGGTATAAATTTATTTTTAAAGACTTACAATTTCAACAAATCAAATTAACATCAAAAAAAATTGGCAGGTATGAAAATAGAATAAAAGCTACAATTAATGCCTACAATAAAGAACGCCTAAGTAATTCTAAACTTGCTAGAAAATTACTTATTAATAGAATGAATTTTTTGACGAGTAATACAAGATTAATAAATAACAAAGAAAATGTCTTAATTGGCATTTACTACTCAAATAGCCTTTTAACATCAAAACTAGAAGATTTAATTGAATTAGATGAAAAATTGAAAACTGAAATTGATTTGTCGATTGAAGATTTAAAACTTAGAGAACGATTGAAACAATTTAGCTTCAAGAAAGGTTTTGAGGAAAAATCCTATGTGAATTTTGAATCAAAAAGAAAAACAATAAAGTTAGAAGATATTATTAAAATCTGGTAAATACATTATATGAAACGTAGAAAAGTTGCGATAAAATATACTAAAGAGAGAGTCGTTCTATCTGATGTATTACCATTTGAAATTCCTATTACTTTTTCAAATAGACATTTTTATAATTTCTTAGTTAAAAACAAAGTATGTATAAAAAATGATATTATAAAATGGGAAACAAATGAACCTGTTATTTCTGACATTTTAAAGTTACTATTTGGTATAAAAAATACACCTACATGTATTAACGAAATTTATAGTGCGGATGTAAAAAAAGATAAACGGAAAATTCCATTTTGTTATAAAATTTCCCATAAAGAGAATGATTTCAGAGAACTAACTATCATTCATCCTCAAAATCAGTTAGCGTTAATTGAATTTTATGATAAGTATAGAGAAAATATGCTTTATTACTCTAGTATTAGTAACTATTCGATAAGGAAAGCAGACAAAATAGCAAAATATATTTACCAAAAACCAAAAAAGAAGAGAATTGAATTTGGCAAAACTATAAGCGATTCTTCTGAACATATTGATAAAACAAGTTATGAAAGTTTAAAGCATTATTTTCAATATAAAAACTACAGTAATATTCATAAATTTTATGAATCATATCAGTATCATCAGTCTGAGAAAAAATATAATAAATTATTTAAGTTTGATATATCTAAGTGCTTTGATAGTATTTATACACATTCAATTACTTGGGCATTATTAAATAAAGAAATAGTAAAAGAAAATCTTAAACAATCAGATAAAACATTTCCTGCTCAATTTGACGAATTAATGCGTAATCTAAATTACGGAGAAACTAATGGTATTATAATTGGCCCCGAATTTTCAAGAGTTTTTGCAGAATTAATATTGCAGCAAATTGATAGAAATGTTTATTTAAAATTAAAAGAAAAAAAGATTTTTCATAGAAAAGATTATGAGGTTTATAGATATGTTGATGATTTTTTTGTTTTCTACAATGATGATTCAACTAAAGAATTAGTTCTTAGTATGTATAAATTAGAGTTGAAAGAATTTAAACTCTACTTGAATGATTCAAAATCGAAATTATATGAAAAGCCTATTATAACAGAACTTAGTATTGCTAAACAAAGAATAGGTGATTTATTGAGTAAAGATTTAAAATTTAAAGTTGTTGAAGATACAAAGGCTATTGAAATTGATGAAAATTTGGATGATGAAGATGATGAGAAATTAAAAAAAGAATCTAAATACAATGTTTATGTAAGTTCAAATAAGTTAATTACACGGTTTAAAATCATTGTTAAGGAAACAGGAATTGATTATAAAGATATTCTAAACTATGTATTAGCTTCTATCGATAAAAAAGTAGAAAAACTAATAAGTATATATGACGAATCTGAAAATTCAGTGAAAAAGCAGAAAACATATTCAGAAGCTTTTTTACAATTATTGGATTTTACATTCTTTTTATATTCAGTTTCGCCAAGGGTTAATTCTACTATTAAGCTCTGCATGATAATAAATAAAATCACAAGCTTTTTAAATAGAAAAAACATTAGTAAAACACCAACTTTTTCATTTGACAATAAACATAAAGTATTCAAGAAAATATCAGATGAAATTACTCAAGTTTTAAATAAAAACAAATCCTCTGAGCATATTCAGGTTGAAACATTATACTTATTGGTCGCACTTGGGGAATTAGGTAGGGAATATCGTATAGATATAGAACTTTTAAGAAAATACTTTAACATTAACGAGAGTTATGTAATAGAGAAATTAAATTACTTCTCTATTACAGTTCTATTATTTTACATTAAAGATTCAAAGAGATACGATAAATTAAGACAAGCACTTTCTAAATATATCTTAACTATCTTTAAAACAGAAGGCTCTATTAGTATGGAAAAGAAGGCAGAGTTAGTGTTTTTGTTATTTGATGTATTAACTTGCCCCTATTTAGAAGATGTATCAAAAACAATTAAAGATGAAAGATACGCTTTTAAGAAAAGTATTTTATCTTTGTTAAAGGTTGAACCTGCAAAACATATTGCAATAATAGAGAAAGAGAATTTTTGGTTTACTAAATGGACAAATTTTAATTTTGGAAAAGAACTCGAATCTAAAAAAAGTCAAGAAGTTTATGGTTAAAAATATTGAAACTGCACTGTCTAAATTTTACCCACACACAAGCGGTTTCTATACTCTGATACAAGGAGTGAATTTAAAAGCAGTGAGGATGGGCTGCTTTTTTTTAGTAATTTATTATAATGTATAATCTTTCTAAATCATCATTCATATTAGCGAATCAATGTATTAAGGCGTTATATCTTAACGAATATCATAAAGACCTTAAAACTAAGTTAACTAAAACACAAGAAGCTAGCTTTATTCGAGGCACAAAAGTTGGATTATTAGCACAAGGTTTGTTCCCTAATGGTTTTAATACTATCTCTAACAATAATTTCGATTTCAATAAGGTGTTAGAACAAACAAAAGATGCTATTTCGTCATTTAAACCCATAATATACGAGGCATCATTCCTATTTAATGATGTATTTGGTGCACTAGATATTTTGACTTACGATAAAGAAAATTGGGTTGCATATGAAGTGAAAAGCTCTACTGAAATAAAAGAAACATCTATTTTGGATGCGGCATTACAATATTATTTAATTACAAATTCAGGAATTAAATTAAATGATTTTTATATTATATATATAAATAATAAGTATGTTAAAAATGGCGAATTAGACATTAATGAATTATTTATCAAACAATCTATATTAACCGCTATTTTAGAATTGCAAGCTGAAATAGCTGAGAAAATTAAAAAATTCGAAAAGGTATTAAAAGAAAATATTTCTCCTATAATCAGTATAGGGCTTCAATGTAATAATCCATACCCTTGTAATTTTATTGAAAACTGTTGGAGCCATGTACCTAATTATTCAATTTTTGATATAGCTAATCTACGAGCAATTAAAAAATTTGAGCTTTATAATAGTGGGGTTATTAATCTTAGCGATGTTCCTCATAATTTCCCTTTAAATTCTAATCAATGGCAGCAAATAGAATGTGAATTAGAGAATATAGAAATTGTTGAAAAAGAAAAAATTAGAGATTTTATTAAAGAACTTAAATATCCTTTATATTTTTTAGATTTTGAAAGTT
>Ga0208628_1000919_pt1 | contig 11773 bp, 8 predicted proteins | sample LakWasMet16_LOW5_2_FD_183864 | JGI IMG/M metagenome (GOLD analysis project Ga0208628, IMG submission 183864) | Freshwater sediment methanotrophic microbial communities from Lake Washington under simulated oxygen tension - Sediment Metagenome... | ecosystem: Environmental > Aquatic > Freshwater >... | reverse complement strand
CTCGACCGCCTGCTGCGTCCCTACGGCGGCCTCGGCGCCTACGGCCGCAAGGACCACCCGTCGCACATCCGCGTGACCGACGAGATCCGCGTGCTCACGATCCTTTCCATCGGGTTCCCCTCGATCTTCCTCAGCGTCGCCGCGTTCATGACCAACGCCGTGCTCTCGCGCCTGCTTGCCCTGCAACGCGAGCAGATCGCCATCCTAAAGGCCTTCGGCTTCACCAACCGGCAGATCGTCGCACACTACCTGAAGTTCGCCTTCGTGATGGTCGCCGGCGGCGTGATCTTCGGCCTGCTCGGCGGCCTCGCCCTGGGCCACAAGCTCGTCGTCATGTATGAGCTGTTCTTCAAGTTCCCAGATCTCGCCTTCCGGCTCGACTACCAGGCCGTGGCCATCGCGCTCTTCGTCGGCCTCGGCGCCGTGACGCTCGGCGTCTTCAGTTCCGTCCGCAAGGCCGCCCGCCTCCCGCCCGCCGAGGCGATGCGCCCGGAGCCGCCGGCCAGTTACGGAGCTTCGTGGCCTGAACGCCTCGGGCTGAAGCGCCTGCTCTCCCACTCGTTCCGCATCGCCGTCCGCAACCTCGAGCGCCGCCCCATCCAGGCGCTGTTCACGGTCGCCGGCCTCTCGCTCGCCACCGCCCTGCTCATCCTGCCCAACACCTTCAAGGCCGGCATCGCCGACATCCTTGATTTCAAATGGGACGTCGTGCAGCGGCAGGATCTCAACCTCGGCCTCGTCGAACCGTCGTCCGCCCGCATCGCCCACGAGCTGGCGCAGCTGCCGGGCGTCACCCGCCTCGAGCCGTCGCGTTCCGCCGCCGTGCGCATCCACTTTCAGGGCCGCAGCCGCCAGATCGGCCTGCGCAGCCTGATCCCGGGCTCGATGCACAGCCGCGCCGTGGACCACTCCGGCCGCGAAATCCACCCGCCGTCGGACGGCCTGATCGTATCCGCCAAGCTCGCGCAGGTGCTCGGCGCGCAGGTCGGCGACCTGCTCGTGGTCGAGGCACTCGAGGGCCGCCGGCCCGTCAAGTCGTTGCCCATCGTCGGCCTCGCGGAGGATTTCACCGGCATCGCCGCCTACATGGAGCTGCACGCCATCAATCGCTTCCTCGGCGAAGGCGACGTCATCACCGGCGCCAGCCTCGGGCTCGACCTGTCGAAGCGCGGGGAATTCCTCGCCGCGCTGAAGGAGATCCCACGCGTCAGCTCCGTAGCCATCAAGGAGACGATGCGGCAGAGCTTCCGCGAGACGACCGCGCAGATGATGGGCCTGATCCAGAGCATCTACCTGATGTTCTCCGTCGTCGTGGCCTTCGGCGTGATCTACAACAACGCCCGCATCTCGCTGGCCGAGCGGGCGCGCGAGCTGGCCACGCTGCGCGTCGTCGGCATGACCCAGCGCGAGGTCGGCGCCATCATCGTCATCGAGCTGGTCATCCTCGCGGCCTTCGCAGTGCCCACCGGGCTCGTGCTGGGCACGGGATTCGCCACCGTCATCATCTCCTCGGTGAACACCGAGACCGTGCGCCTGCCGCTCGTCTTCACCAGCTACACCTATTCCTTCGCGGTCGTCGTCGTGGTCACCGCCTCCGTCTTTTCCGCCCTCGTCGTCCTCCGAAAACTCAAGCAGCTCGACCTCATCGCGACGCTCAAGGCTCCCGAATAATTTTCCCTATGAATGCCTCCTCCTCCCCCACCAAGCGCCGCTGGCTGCCCTATGTCCTCGGTCTGGCTCTGATCGTCGCCCTCGGCTTCGGCCTGCGCCCCAAGCCCGCCCCGGTCGAGACCGCCCTCGCCGCCACCGGCCCGCTGCGCGCCACCGTCAGCGAGGAGGGCAAGACCCGCATCAAGCAGCGCTACGTCGTCTCCTCGCCCGTCACCGGCCAGCTGCGCCGCGTGCCCTTCAAGCCCGGCGCCACCGTCGCCGCCGGCGATGTCGTCGCCGTCATCGAGCCGATGGCGGCCTCGCCGCTCGATACCCGCAGCCGCGCGCTAGCCGAGGCGCGCCGTGACTCCGCCGTGGCCACGCTGGAGAAAACCCGTGCCGCCCACGCGCTTGCCATCAGCGAACTCAAGCGCGTCCAGCGCATGTTCGACGCGGGCACCGTCTCGCCCCAGGACATCGAGAACGCGCAGCTGCGCGAGACCACCGCCTCCCGTGAGATCGTCGCCGCCGAGGGCGCCCTGAAGGCCGCCGTGGCCGAACTGGCCGTGGTCGGCCCTGACACCGTTCCGTCGCTGATCGAGGTGCGCGCGCCCGTCGCCGGCCGCGTGCTGCATGTCTTCCAGGAGAGCGAACGCCCCGTCACCGCCGGCACCGCACTGCTCGATGCCGGCGACCCGGCCGACCTCGAGGTCGTCATCGAGCTGTTGTCCCGCGACGGTGCCGCGCTGGCGCCCGGCGCACGCGTCGAGCTCGAACAATGGGGCGGCCCGAAGCCACTCGAGGCCCGCGTGCGGCTGGTCGAGCCCGCCGCCTTCACGAAGATCTCCGCCCTCGGCGTCGAGGAGCAGCGCGTCAACGTCGTGGCCGACATCATCACGCCCGTCGCCGAGCGCGCCTCGCTGGGCGACAACTTCCGCGTCGAGGCCCGCGTGATCGTCTGGGAAACCGAGAATACCCTGAAGGTGCCGGTGTCAGCGCTCTTCCGCCGCGGCGGCGAGTCCGCCGCCTACGTCGTCCGCGGTGGCAAGGCCGTGCTCGTGCCCGTCGAGGCCGGCCGCTCCAGTGGCAGCGAGGTGCAGGTGTTAAAGGGACTCACCGCCGGCGACGAAGTCATCCTCTATCCCGGCGACCGCGTGTCCGACGGGCAGCGGGTGAAGCCGGTGAAGATTTGAGGGCAAATCTGGCGGTTCACCGCTCCGGGTTTGCCAAGCCAGCAGGCCGGGCGTAGCGTCCGGCCATGATTCGCGTTACATCCCCCCTCCGCGGTGCCGCCGTTGCGGCGCTGCTTGCGGCCGCCGTTGCCTTCGCCGCCGATGCCAATCCCACGCAGGAACGCGCCGACCGCTTCCTGCTCCTCGTCAACTCGGCCTACAAGTCCCTCGTCACCCTCGAGGGCAACGCCCAGTGGAAGGCCCTCACCGACGTCTCGCCCGTCCACGACGCCGGCTCCGAGGCCGCCAGCAAGGCCCGCGCCGCCTTTACCGGCGACCCCGTCCTTATCAACGAGGCCAAGGCCCTGCTCCTCAAGCGCCACGAGCTGAACGAACTCACCATCCGCGAGCTCCAGCAATTGCTCCTCGCCGCCGCCGAGGGCCCGATGACAAACCCCAAGCTCGTCGCCGACCGCATCGACGCCGAGGTCGCGCAGGCGTCCACGCTCAACGGCTTCGAGTTCAAGCTGGCCGGAAAGCCTGTCACGGTGAACGAAATCGACAATCTCCTGAACTCGAGCACCGACCTGAAGGAGCGCCAGGCCGTCTGGGAGGCGTCGAAGGAATCGGGCAAGGCCCTCAAGCCCGGCCTCGTGAAGCTCCGCGACCTGCGCAACGGCGTCGCCAAGGAACTCGATTATCCCGACTACTTTGCCCTGCAGGTCGCCGGCTACGGCATGACGACCGAGGAGATGATCAAGATGCAGGACGACTTCATGCGCGAGCTGCGCCCGCTCTACCTGCAGCTCCACACCTGGGTGAAATACAAGCTCGCCGAGAAATACAAGCAGCCCGTCCCGAAGCGCATTCCGGCTCACTGGATCAACAACCGCTGGTCGCAGGAATGGGGCGGCCTCTCCGAGGGCGCCGACCTCACGCCGTTCTTCAAGGACCGCACGCCGGAGTGGGTCGCGAAGTCCTCCGAGCAGTTCTACGTCGGCCTCGGCTTCCCCGCCCTGCCGCAGTCGTTCTGGGAAAAATCCGACCTCTACCCGGTGCCCGCCGGCGACAAGCGCAAGAAGAACACCCACGCCTCCGCCTGGCACGTGGACCTCGAGAGCGACCTGCGCTCGCTGCAGAGCATCGAGGCCAACCCGTGGTGGTTCTCGACCAACCACCATGAGTTCGGCCACATCTATTATTTCATGGGCTACACGCGGCCCGAGGTGCCGGCCCTGCTGCGCACCGGCGCGAACCCGGCCTTCCACGAGGGTTTCGGCGAGCTGACCGCGCTGGCCTCCGGCATGGCACCCTACCTGAAACAGCTCGGCATCCTGCCCGCCGACTTCAAGGTCGATGAAAACGCCTTCCTGCTGAACAACGCCCTCGTCCCGGGCGTGCCGTTCATCTTCTGGTCGTCCGGCGTCATGGCGCACTGGGAGGCCGACGTCTACGCGAAGGGCCTGCCCGCCGACCAGTGGAACGCCCGCTGGTGGCAATACGTCCGCGACTTCCAGGGCGTCGAGCCGCCGGCCGCGCGCGGAGAGGAATGGTGCGACGCCGCCACGAAGACGCACATCAACGACACGCCGTGCTACTATTACAGCTACGCCATCGCGCAGGTCTTCAAATACCAGCTGAACGACTACATCGCGAAGAAGATCCTCAAGCAGCCGCCGCAGAGCTGCAATTACGCCGGCAACAAGGAAGTCGGCGACTTCTTCCGCAAGATCATGGAGAAGGGCAAGACCGAGGACTGGCGCAAGGTCATCAAGGAAGCCACCGGCGAGGAGCTGAGCACGCGCGCCATGGTGGAATACTACGCCCCGCTGATGAAGTGGCTGCAGGAACAGAACAGGGGCCGCCAGATCGGCTGGGATTGAGTTTTTTGGGAGGGCCGGTCTCCTGACCGGCCGCGGTCGGCCGGGAGGCCGACCCTCCACCCACGCCCCCATTAGTCCATCAAATCGAACCCCGGCCTGCGCCGGGGTTTTTCTTATACCGACTTCGGCGTATCTCCCTCGGAAATGGCAAGAAATGCGGCTTTTCCGACAAGCCCAGCCTTTACCAACCCGGCCATGTAGGACATAGTATTGCCTATGGTCAGTCCTACTACCCCAGGACCCCTGGACGCTTCCCAGCGCCTCTCGGGTGAAACCCCTTCCATCCCCGACGTAGTCATCAGGCTCGCGGGCAATTCCCAAGACGGCATCCAGGCCATCGGCGGCTTTCTCGCCCGCCTCGCCGGCCGCTCCGACCAGGAGGTCATGACCTACATGACCATCCCGTCCACGATCTCCGGCGGCCCGTCGATCTTCCAGGTCCGCATGGGCTCGGGCGAGATCCTCTCCTCCGGCGACCGCGCCGACGTGCTCGTGGCCTTCTACCAGCACAGCTATGAGAGCCACCGCACTTCGCTCCGGCCGGGCGGCGTGCTCCTCTACGACAGCGATCACGTCAAACCCGACCCGGATGACAAGACCGTCACCGCCGTCGGCGTGCCGATGACCAGCGCCACGGTCGAGGCCGTGGGCGGCTCGGTGAAGGAAAAGGGCAAGAACATCTACGTGCTCGGCCTCATCGCCCGGATGTTCGACCTCGACATCCCGAAGCTCACGCAGCTGATCAAGGAGCGCTTCGGCGGCAAGAACGAGGACATCGTCCGCAATGCCCTCCTCGCCTTTGACGCCGGCTACGCCTATCCGGCGGAGAACCTTCGCTACCGCCTGGAAAAGGCCGCCCCGCCCGCCGCCGGCTCGCCGCCGCAGGTCACCACCGACGGCAACACCGCCCTCGCCTACGGCCTGATCGCCGCCGGCGTCCGCCACGGCGCCGCCTACCCGATCACCCCGTGGTCCTCCATCATGGAGACCCTCCGCGTCGAGCTGCCGAAATACGGCGGCATCTTCGTGCAATGCGAGGACGAGATCGCCGCGATCTCCACCGCGCTCGGCTTTTCCTACGGCGGCAACCTCGCCATCACCGGCAGCTCCGGCCCCGGCCTGTCATTGAAGATGGAAGCCCTCGGCTGGGCCACCATGGCCGAGATGCCGCTCATCGTCGTCAACATCCAGCGCGGCGGCCCGTCCACCGGCATGCCGACCAACATTGAGCAGAGCGACCTCCTGCAGGCCATCTACGGCTCGCACGGCGACTGCCCGCGCGTCGTGCTGGCCCCGCAGACCGTCGAGGACTGCTTCTACACCGCGATCGAGGCCTGCCGCATCGCCCGCCAGTTCAGCACGCCCGTCATCATCCTCTCCGACCAGGCGCTGGCCACCCGCATCGAGGCCTTCCCCGAGCCCGCCCTGGCCAAGCTCATGATCGAGGGCAAACCCGACCTTTCACCGCGCGAGGCCACCTTCAAGCCCTACCCGCTCGACCAGCTCCAGCGCCATGCGCCCCCCGGCTCGGTCATGGGCTCCGGCAAATACCCGACCGTCACCGGCCTCGAGCATGACGAACTCGGCCACCCGACCGCCAGCCCCGCGCTGCACATGAAGATGACCGCCAAGCGCCGCGACAAGATCAAGGCCGTGGCGGACAACTACGCCGCCCCCGAGGTGTTTGGTGACGAATCCGGCGACGCCCTGCTCATCGGCTGGGGTTGCACCTACGGGCCGATCCGCGAGGCCCTGGGCCGCCTGCGCGGCGCCGGCGTCAAGGCCGGCCACCTCCAGATCCGCCACGTCCACCCGCTGGATCACGGTCTCGAGCAGATCTTCGCGCGCTACAAGAAGATCATCGTCGTGGAAATCAACGACCAGGGCCTCTACGGCTACGGCCAGCTCGCCACCCTGCTGCGCGCGCGCTACGCCAACCCCGCTATCAGCAGCATCACCAAGACCGACGGCCTCACCTACAAGGTCAGCGAGATCTTCGAGCGCGTCGCCCAGCAACTCGAGCTGGCTGACACGACCTTCGGCATGCGCAAGCAGAGCATCCTCGCGATCCCGGCCCGGAGCTAAACCCCAAACCCTTACCTCACATGTCTACCGTAGTCGCTACCCCTCCCGCCCCCGGCGCCCCGCTGACCAAGAAGGCCCTGACCGCCGACCATCCGACCTGGTGCCCCGGTTGCGGCGACTTCGCCGTGCTGGCCTCGTTCTACAAGGTCCTCGAGAAACTCAACTACCCGCAGGAGAAGATCGTCACCTTCGCCGGCATCGGCTGCTCCTCGCGTTTCCCGTATTTCGTCAACACCCACGGCGGCCACTACATCCACGGCCGCTCCCTGCCCTTCGCCGCCGGCATCTCGCTCGGCCGCGACGACCTGCATGTCTTCGTGTTCGGCGGTGACGGCGACGGCTTCTCCATCGGCGGCAACCACCTCGTCCACACCGCCCGCAAGAACCCGCGCCTGACCTACGTCATCATGGACAACTCGGTTTACGGCCTGACCAAGAAGCAGACCTCCCCGACGTCGCCGATCGGATTCAAGTCCAAGACCGACCCCTGGGGTGCCTTCGACCAGCCGATCAACCCGATGCGCACCCTCCTCAACAGCGGCGCCACCTTCGTGGCCCGCTCGCACGCCACCCAGGTCAACCACATGGTCGACATGATGCTCCGCGCGGCCAACCACGACGGATTTTCGGTCGTCGAGATCCTCTCCGAGTGCGTCGAGTTCTTCGAGGGCGCCTTTGACGGCGCCAACCCCCGCAAGGGCGGCGCGTGGCAGACCATCGACCTCAAGAAGAACGACGGCACGCCCGAGGACGCGGCGCGCCACGACCCGACCGACGAGATCGCGGCCTTCAAGCTCGCCTCCGAGTCCTGGCCCGGGAAGTTCGGCGTGTTCTACGAAAACAAGACCCGCCCGACCAAGAACGCCCTCGAGCAGAAGCTCATCGCCAACACCCGCGAGAAGACCAAGAACGCCTCCGACCTGGAGCTGCTGTCGAAGACCTTCGCCCGGATGCGGTGAGTTGCCGGACTGGATCGTTCCCTCAGGATCACAGCCCCGCGTAATCCGCGGGGCTTTTTGTTGGGCTCCGGTCGCAGCCGTAAAAAACGGCGTTGCTTCCGGGCAATTCCGGCTGCCATTTTGGGCCCAGCCGGAATTGTCCGGGTCACCTCAAAACTAAAATTCCGTCAGCTCTCCATTTCTCCTCCGGGAGATGGGCCATGGAGAAAACCATCATCCTTTGTCCGCAATGCGGACAGCGGCTCGCGCAGCTATTGGGCGAGATCGGTCAGCGCCGTCGGCTGAAAGCCCTCGGCCAGACCCGCGTGCGCACGGCCAAAAACGCCCTCGGCGAGGAAATGGCCTCCATCATCTGCCCGAAGTGCAAGGCGGAGAAGCAGGTCAACCCCGCCCACTGGCTCGGCGACCGTTGAGGCCGGTTTTTGTTTTCGACCCCGGCGCCGCGGGCTGCTTGGCTCCGGGCCCATGTCGAAGGTCTACTTCTATTACTCGGCGATGAACGCCGGCAAATCGACCGTCCTGCTCCAGTCGAGCTACAACTACCACGAGCGGGGCATGCGCACCCTCCTCTTCACCCCGGCGATCGACACCCGCGCCGGCACCGGCAAGGTCAAGTCCCGCATCGGGCTCGAGTCCGACGCCATGGCGCTACAGCCCGACGAGGACATCTTCGCCCACGTGAAGTCCGCCCACGCCGCCCAGCCCGTCGCCTGCGTGCTCGTTGACGAGGCCCAGTTCCTGACCCGCCGGCAGGTCGAGCAGCTGACCGAGATCGCGGACCAGCTCCGCATCCCGGTGCTGTGCTACGGCCTGCGCACCGACTTCCAGGCCCAGCTCTTCCCCGGCAGCGCGGCGCTGCTGGCGCTGGCCGACAACCTCATCGAGCTGAAAACCATCTGCCACTGCGGCCGCAAGGCCACGATGAACCTCCGTGTCGGCCCCGACGGCCGCGGCGTGAAGGAAGGCGCGCAGGTCGAGATCGGCGGCAACGACCGTTATGTCGCGATGTGCCGCCGCCACTACAAGGAAGCGCTGGCCTGATGAAAGCCCTGGTTGCCCTGCCCCTCACCCTTTTCGCCACCACCGCCATGTCCGCCGCCAGCCAGCTGATGTTCATCGGCACCTACACCCCCAAGGACGGCGCCAGCAAGGGCATCTACGCCGTGCGCCTTGACAGTGCCACCGGCGCCCTGGGCGAACCCGCCGTCGCGGCCGAAACCCCGGGACCGACCTTCCTCGCGTGGCGCCCTGATCACCGCGTGCTCTACGCCGGCGGCGAGGGTCCCGATGCCGAGGGCAAGACCAGCGGCGGCGCGGCCGCCTTCAGCTTCGACGCCGTGACCGGCCGGCTGTCACCGCTTAACTCCCGCGGCACCGGCGGCAGCGCCACCCATCTCGCCACCGACGCCACCGGCCGGATGCTTGTCACCGTCAACTACGGCGGCGGCTTCACGGCCTCCTTCCCGCTCGACGCCGACGGCCGCATCGGCCCGCGCGCCTCGCTCCTCGCCCACGCCGGCCCGCTCGGGCCCAACAAGGCGCGCCAGGAAAAGCCCCACCCGCACTCGGTCACCTTCTCGCCCGACAATCGCTTCGCCTTTGTCGCCGACCTCGGCCTCGACCGCGTGCTCGCCTACCGGATCGATCCCGCCGCCGGCACGATCGCGCCGCATGACCCGGCTTTCATCCCGACCCCGCCGGGATCCGGTCCGCGGCACACCAAGTTTTCCCGCGACGGAAAGTTCTTCTACATCCTGAACGAAATCGACGGCTCGGTCAGCGCCTGCGCCTACGATGCCGCGCGCGGCGCCGGCACGCCCATCCAGCATATTTCCACCCTGCCCGCCGGCTTCGTCGTCACCGATCCCGACCGCGCCGCCGAGATCCGCGTCCACCCCAACGGCAGGTTCGTCTACGCCTCCAACCGCGGCCACGAGAGCATCGCGGTCTTCGCGATCCAGACCGACGGCACGCTTAAGCTCGTGGAGATCACGCCCTGCGGCGGCAAGCACCCGCGCAACTTCGAGCTCTCGCCCGACGGCCACTGGCTGGTCTGCGCCAACCAGAACAGCAACAACCTCGTTTCCTTCAGGGTCGATGCCGCCACCGGTCGCCTGACCGCCACCGGCAGCACCGTCACCGTGCCCCAGGCCGTGTGCGTGCTGTTCGCGCCGTGATCGACCGGGACCACGCCGGTCCCGCACAGATGGTATGTCTCTCTGGTTTTGCGCCGTCCTTCACCACCGCTGATGTCAACTATTGGTTGACATCAGCGCCTCCCGCGGGGCCCGGCCCGCCCACCAGTTAAAACCGCGCGTTGCCGTCCGGCTCGGGCCGGGGCGGGCGCATCATCAGCACGACATAATAGGCGCCGGCCACGAGGCCGACGCACACCAGCAGAAACCAGTCGCCCTTCTGCGTGTAGTAACTCTGCTTGCCCACCCAGCGCTGGTCACGCGTCACCTCGAGTGTCTGCGCGCCACGGAAATACACGCTGCCGGCATCGTTCTCCACCGTCGCGCGGATGTTGCCGAACTCGTCGATCCAGCCGCTCCAACCGCCGTTGCCGACGCGGATGACCGGCCGGCGGGTCTCGATCGCGCGGAGCACCGAGTGCGCCGCGTGCTGGTAGGCCGCCCCGCCCTCGCCGAACCAGGCGTTGTTGGTCAGCACGGTCAGCACCTCGGCGCCGGCCAAGGCGCTCTCGCGCGCCAGCCCGGGGAAAATATCCTCGAAGCAGATCAGCACGCCGACCGGCACGCGGCGCGAGCCGACGGGCACCAGCAGCGGCGCGGCGTCGGTGCCGCGCTGGAAATCACCGCCGATGGGCGCGAACTTCTCGATCCAGCCGAACACCGGCCGCAGCGGAATGAATTCCCCGAACGGCACGAGCTTGCGCTTGGCGTAGCCAGTGCGCTCGAGGCCTGTGGTCGGGCTGACCACAAACGCGCCGTTATACCATTCCTCCGACTGGCCCGACACCTGGGTGTAGACGGTGCCGAAGAGCAGCGGCTTGCGGGTGCGCTGGGCGACGGTCTCCAGCCAGGCCTGGACGTTGGGATCGCGATACAGCGCCCACGGCGTCACCGCCTCGGGCCAGATGATGAGTTGGGGCGCGCCCCGGCGGCTGGCATCGTAGGTCACCTGTTCGATCGTCTGCAGGACCTCGGTGGCGCGCGCGGCGTCCCACTTCTCGTTCTGCGGGATGTAGGGCTGCACCAGGGCGGCGCGCACGAGGGGCTTGCGCTGCTGGTTGAAACTGTCGGCCAGGAACGGGAACGAGCCGCCCATGAGCACGAGCAGCGCGACGGAGAACTCCGGCGTGCGCTTCTTGAAACCGGTCACGCCCTCGAAGAAGGCCCGGTGCACGTAGGCGGCCGCGCCGAGGTTGAAGCAGATCAGGATGAACGAGGTGATCCCGGCGCCGCCATACGCCGCCACCTGCAGGATGAGCGGGCGCTGCCACTGGCTCGCCGCGAGCGGCAGCCACGGGAAGCCGCCGAAGACCACGCTCCGGAACCACTCCAGCACGACCCACAGCGCCGCCAGCCCGAACAGGGCAAAGATGCGCACCATCGCCTTGTGGCCCTTCAGGCGGGGAATGACCCACCACGCGGCGAGGAACCACGAACCCACGAGCAGCCCCACGAACGGCCCGAGCAGGAACAGGCCGGCCCACGTGACGTTGTGGAGCCACCCGAGGACGAGGATCCAAGCCACCACCTGCGCCCCCACCACCGTGCGCGCAAACAACCGGAACGACGGCTGGCGGTAGGCCCAGAGCAGCGCCGGCAGGGCCAGCACATAGGCGGCCTCCCCCGTGCTGACCGGCGGAAAGGAGACATAGGTCAGGAGGACCGTGAAACCGAACACCGCCAGAATCCACCCGAGGTTGGGATGCCGCTGCCACAGCGTAGGGCGCGGCTCGTAGGGATCAAAGGGCGCGGAAGCGTCGTCGGCCATGGTCAGAGGGTGGGCAGCAGCGGCGGCAGCTCCCCGAGGTTCGCCACCTGCCGGAACCGCG
>Ga0208628_1000910_pt1 | contig 11814 bp, 8 predicted proteins | sample LakWasMet16_LOW5_2_FD_183864 | JGI IMG/M metagenome (GOLD analysis project Ga0208628, IMG submission 183864) | Freshwater sediment methanotrophic microbial communities from Lake Washington under simulated oxygen tension - Sediment Metagenome... | ecosystem: Environmental > Aquatic > Freshwater >... | reverse complement strand
TTTCCCGGCCATAAATTGCCGTAACTCGCCACCCGAAGATTGGCATCCGTTTCTATCCAGTCATCGTCTTGTCCGACGAGTTGAAATGCATATCGATTCAACCTGGGCGATGTGTAATCCAGTGCTGAAAATTCCAGACTGAAGCCTCGCTGCTTCGACGATAAATAAATGCCCTTACGGGCAAGTTCGGAAAGCGATTGTCGTTCACCGCCGATCCTCAGTTCAGTGGCAACTACGGGCGGCTCATACGACCATGGCTTGAAGCGTTCGGGATCGATAATCAGCAGCCCCTGGCTGCCACCGTACAAAAATTTTCCGTCCCGCGTCTTTGCGTAGGAACGAAACCAGCCGGTGCCAAAAAAAATGCCATCGGCTCGATTCAGGTCGTAAATCGAGCTTGCCTTGGGGTCGTAAATAAACTTGTGGGTCCAGATACGGCCCTTTGCATCTTCGAGAAGATTGGCACCGAAGGGGCCACCGGCAATTTTGTAGCGGGCACTCACCGATTCAAACGCAGCCCGCCTGCCATTCCATCGAATCATGCGATGCAAACCATGCGGCGTATCCACCCATAACCCCTGCCTTGAGTCGACCAGCAGGCCGACCACGGACAGATGCGACAAGGAAAAACCCTTTTCAAATTCGACCGGGGTTAGCTGATGGGAATTGGCAGCCCGAAAATACAAGCCCGCATTGGTACCCACCCACATGGCGCCATCGGCAGTCTCCGAGAGGCTATTCACCGAACCGGAGACCTGCTTGCCAAAAATATCGGTGACGCGGGCGATCGACAACTCGTTTGCCTCGATGACGAATAGTCCATCGGTAGTGGCAATCCAGAGTTCACCGCTTTTGCCTGCCAACAACCGGCGGACAGAGGCTCCCTGCAAACCGTCACTGGCAGCCTCACGTTTTAAACCTGACTTTTCATCGACGTAGCGAAACAGGTTGCGTTCGGTTCCTACCCAAATGGTGCCTGCCGCTGTTTGCGCCAAGCCTGTCACCATGTCGTCGCTGATCCGCTCACCCGGCAGTTTCTGATGTAGCGTGGCAATGGTTTTCAACGAGGGGTCCAGCACCGAAACGCCATTGGCAGCCGTGCCTAGCCAGAGATTTCCATCTGCCGCTTCCAATACGCTGGTGACGCTCAGCACATTGATTGAATTGCTTAAATCACGTTCCTGCCGAATAACGCGAAAACTGTCATCGGCCATATTGACTCGCTGGATTCCACCGCCAAAACTGCCAACCCAAAGATTGCCGGAACGGTCCTTGAGCAATGCACGAATTTCGCTTGCAGTCAGACTGTCGGGATTGGTGGGGTCATTGCGAAATGATCGGACCCGTTTCGTCCCGGCCAGATCATAGACATTGATGCCGCTCGTATGCCCAACCCAGATCCGATCAACAGATGGCTGTGATATCGCCAGTATCGTGCCACCGATGGTATGGCGCGCCTGAACATTGCCCGCATTCATCACATCGGCCGTATTCATGATGACAACCTCGCCATCATTGGTACCTACCCAGAGACGACCATCCTGCCCGGTAAACAAGGTTCGAATCATTTTCCCGCTGAGACTGCCGGGGCTGGCACCGTCAGAGTAGATCGCTTCAAAGGTGCTGCTTCCCGGTTTCAATCGGTTCAATCCCGTCCATGTACCGACCCAAAGATTGCCCTTGGCATCCACATGCAATGAAGCAATGCGGTCATCACCCGGCGCGCCGGCTTCACCATCTTTCCTGTCGAAGCGCTGGAATTTCCGTGTGCCGTGCTGATACCGGCTTAGTCCACCGCCGGTACTGCCAATCCAGATTTCCTTGTTGGCGCCTTCAGCCAGTGATCGAATGCTTCCCGATTGCACGGATGCAGGGTCGTTCGGATCATTCATGTATCGGCTGAAATAACCCGTTGCAGGATCAAAAACCGAAACCCCGTCGGCATCGGTTCCAATCCATAATTTGCCATCGCTGGCCAACAATAGAACCCTTACGAAATTACCGCCGATCGAATGCGGTTCCGCAGGGTCGAATGCATAGCGGCGGAACTGGTAACCATCGAAGCGAATCAGCCCGTTGGGGGTGCCAATCCAGATAAAGCCAGCCGAGTCCTGGGCGACCGCGGTGACGACACCATCGTAGATACTGCTGCGGTCACCGACGGTTTCGAAATTGGCATCATCGGTGGCCCCCAGTTCAAGAGCATGCAAATTCGACATGCTCGAAAACATGAGAATCAATACGCACATAAAGTGCTTAAATATTAAGCGCATGGATTCATAGTAGCCTGTGCCACCGGGCCGTGACATAGATACCGCACCGGCGGCTTGTTACTTCTTGTGAACTCATTAAACCCTGCCGTTCAGCAAGGTGAATTTAACGCGTCATCCTAGAGCACGATATCGTTTTTGACTGCGGCCTGGATAGGCTTTTCAGGAAATGGATTTTCTTCCTGAATCTGGTCTCCTTCCATATGCATTTCATCCGAAATCCCGCCTTGCGGTGACAACCCCTGTAGCCGGATATGAAGCGATAAATCCGTACGGGAGTCTGCAGCCTCAATGGCGCTTTTATAGGAAATTTTCCCGGCAGCGAACAAGCGAAACAGGGCCTCATCGAAGGTTTGCATACCGATCTCGGTACTGTTTTTCATCGATTCCTTGATGGCCGAAATCTCGCCCTTGATGATCATGTCCGAGACATAGGGGCTTGACAGCAAAATCTCGACTGCCGGCACACGCTTGGCATTGGGATCGATGCTGGGCAACAGGCGCTGGGAAATGACCGCTTTAAGATTTAGCGACAAATCAAGAAGCACTTGCTGTCTTGCGCTATCGGGGAAAAAATTGATGATCCGATCGAGCGTCTGGTTGGCATTGTTGGCATGCAGGGTAGACAGACACAGATGCCCGGTTTCGGCATAGGCGATGGCTTGTTGCATCGTACTGGCATCGCGGATTTCGCCGATCATGATGACATCCGGCGCTTCGCGCATCGCATTCTTGAGCGCATTGGCATAGCTTTTGGTATCGAAACCGACCTCACGCTGATCGACGATCGAACGCTTGTGGTTATGGACGTATTCAATCGGCTCTTCGATAGTCAGAATATGGCCGGTACGTTCCATGTTGCGGTAATCGATCATCGAAGCCAGTGTGGTCGATTTGCCCGAGCCGGCCGACCCCACGCAGAGTATGAGACCGCGCGGCAACATGATTAATTCCTTGAGGATCGGCGGCATATTGAGCTGCTCGATCGTCGGAATGTTATTGGTGACGTAGCGAACCGCCATGGCCACGTCGCCGCGTTGGCGATAGATATTGATGCGAAACCTGCCAACGTCGTTCATGGCCAGGGAAAGATTCATTTCCCAACTGTCCTCAAATTCCATCTGCTGCCTTTCGTTCATAACGGAAGCTGCCATGGACGAGACTTGCAAGGCGGTCAGCGATTTTGCACCGATATGCCGGACCAGCCCATCAATCTTGATATTCGGCGGTGCCCCGGAACTGAAAAACATATCCGATGCCTGACGGTCCACCATCAACTGCAGATAGCCATTCAGCTCCATTTTCAATCTCCGATAATGAACATCGATGAATTACGGACTGCGACACCCCGAGGCAGGGATGACACAAATCATCACTTTTTTACGTTTATCCGTAAAGCAGACAAGAAAAGCTAGCAAACTGGTTTAGTCTATAGCCCTTGAAATGCTTCACGCATCAACCCTAACGTCGAGTTTAACCATGCTTGCCCGCCTCGTATTGATTCTGATCAACACCGCTCTAGTTTGTATGCCGATATCGGCAATGGCACAAGGCGCCAAAAATTCGGCTCCGATCGATACACCTCTGGACCAACTGAAACCTGGGCAATTCATCTGGGCCACCGAGCTGGTTCCGGAAGGGCCCCTAGTCATGGTGATCAGCATCGTCGAGCAACGTGCCTACCTGTATCGCAACGGCCTTCGCATTGCCGTCAGTACGGTCAGCACCGGCAAAAAGGGCAACGAAACCCCCACGGGTGTTTTCACCATCCTGCAAAAAAACAAGGACCACCGCTCAAGCTTGTACGACGACGCCCCGATGCCTTTCATGCAGCGACTGACCTGGGATGGTGTTGCCCTGCACGCCGGGAAACTGCCGGGCTATCCTGCTTCGCACGGCTGCGTGCGCCTTCCCTATCAATTCGCAAAGCTACTGTTCGAGACCTCGACATTCAGCATGACCGTCATTGTCACCGATGACTCGCCTGCAGCGACAGGCGAAAATTCAACCGCCTTGTTGGTACCCATGGAATTTGCCTCCGGCGACAAGCTACCGGTGGCACCAAGACTTTCATGGTTTGAAAATTACCGATGGTCCCCGGAAAAATCACCTGCCGGACCTGTTTCCATATTAATCAGCACCAGCGACCAGCGTGCCATCGTGATGCGCAATGGCATCGAAATCGGGCGTTCGAAAATCGGCATCGTCGACAAGGCCACGTTTGGAACACAGGCTTACGTGATGCTTAAGGGCGAACGCGACGAGCCGAGCAAAATCGTGCCGAATAAAAAAGCAAAAAAATGGATGAGCATTCCAATGCCTGGCTACGAGCCTGACACCAAGTCGGCCAAAGCTCCCGAGACCCTCGATCCGATGGCGGTCAAACGGATCGTGGTTCCGGTGGATTTTGCGCGTTCAGTCTACGATGTGCTCACACCGGGTACGACACTCGTACTGACCGATGCCAGGGTTTTACCGCGCACGACCGGAAAAGATGTGACGGTCATCACGGCTGGAACCCCCGCAGATGAAGAATTGCCGCCCTGGATCGAATCTTCGGATGATTAACGCCGGCCATGAATGAATTTTTAACTGCGCGCCACCTACAATTGCGCGTCGTTACTGATTCTCGAGGTTCTCATGCGTCCAATACAGATCGCCCTCACCGGCTTGTTGCTGGTGTCTGCACAAAGCCATGCCGAGACCATGCAGTCCATGCTTGCCCGTTTGGCGCCAGAGGCCGATCCACGCGTGTTGAATCTCGCTCTCGAGGCACGCGATTGCGCAGCCAATAATCTTGGGCAAGCCGCATCACCCCGATTGGCAGTGATTGATTACTCGCTGCCATCGACTGAAATCCGTCTTTGGGTTTTCGATCTACAAAATCGCAAACTACTGTTCGCCGAACATGTGGCACACGGCCAGGGAACCGGAGAAAACTTTGCCCGCGATTTTTCCAACCGCGACGGCAGCCACCAAACCAGTCTGGGATTGTTTAAAACCGCTGATACCTACTTTGGCAAAAATGGCTACTCTTTGAGAATGCAGGGTCTGGAACCGGGCACCAACGATGCCGCGATGTCCCGGGCGATCGTGATGCACGGTGCACCTTATGTGAATCCTTCCCAGGCAAAACAGAAAGGTCGTCTTGGCCGCAGCTGGGGCTGCCCCGCCGTAAGACCGGAAGTCGCCCAAGCGGTGATCGACAGCCTGAAAAATGGCCAGATGATTTTTTCCTACTATCCCGACAACAATTGGCTGGCGCGCTCGCCATTCATTGATTGCCGTCGCAAAGGCAGCATTGCCGCCAACGCAAATCCGGAAAAACCGAAACACGCAGTCGGCGGATAAATCAGGCCTTCTTCAAGGAACGGGTTTTATATACAGAACCTTTCACTTTCTCGACCTTGAACTCGTTTCTTTTTTGTCATCCGTCAGGTGAATATTCTTCAGCATCGTGCTCGCATCTTGCAGCTTACCGATGTGCCATTGACCGTAAGACCCCGGATCGAGGTAATCCGAACCATCATCGACCAACAAGTTCCCGGTGCCGTCTATTAATACGATTATTTAATTTCTTTTAAAAAGTCGGCACCCAATCTTTTAGCGTCATACGATGCCACTTCGTATTCAAGATCCGGCACGCCATTCGCCTTGATCCTGATGTTCTTTGCGGCTTGCAAAGCTTCATAGAAAACCTTGTCATTTTCGATAAACAAGGCCGGTCCCGTACCGGTATCGGCCTGTTTGCCCGGAAAGGACTTGTATTCGCCGCCATCGAATGAAATTTGCATTTTGCATGGCGAGCCACACTGGAAACGGCTTTGTGCCAGCACCAGATAGACACTGTTGCCCCATTCGGGATGGATGCGAATGATCATCCGTGCAGCCGGCGGCAAATCGGTCGGCTCGCCACCGAACATTTCCTGTTTGCTGTAGATACCAGCCGAATACTGCGTTTTTTTGCCGACGGCAACTTGCTGGTAATCCCAGAGCGTCGCAAGTCGGCGCTCTTCCTGCATTGCCTGTGCCTGTGCACTGATTTCGTCATAGCGGGGCTTGATCGCATTCGCCTGCTCACTGTCAGGGAAGCGCGCCATCAACACATCGGCATTTTGCAATGCCAACAGCCAGTTTTTCTCCTGCACCGCGGCGTCGAAATCTTTCATCATGGCCGCAGCTTCGGCATTGTTCCGGGAGTCAGGAGCGTTTTCGTCACTGCAGGCGGAAAACAATAAAATCAGACATAACAAGATAGTTTTTTTCATTATCATCTCTTTAGTTCAATGCCACCTGGGCACTCAATTCTTCCAGCATGGCCATTTCGATATCGCCAAAACCGGCGGCAGTTCGGGCGGGTAAATTGTAAGGCCCGCGAATGGATGCCTTCGCCAACCCGGTAATCAAATCACTGAAGGTTTTCAGCGGCTCCTTGTTTTCCTGCTCGCAACACCATAAAAACCATCGCGTACCGGCAGCCACATGCGGAATTTCTTCCTCGAGAATAATTTCGAGTATATCGGCCGACGCATGATCGCCCACGCTTCTTAAGCGCGCCATCATTCCCGGCGTCACGTCCAGACCGCGTGCTTCGAGCACGCGTGGCACCAAGGCCATCCGGGCCAGACAGGAATGCGCGGTTTTTTCCGCCATTTCCCACAAACCGTTATGCGCTTCGAAATCACCATAATGCATCCCCATCTCTTCCAGACGACCGGAAAGCATCGTGAAATGGCGTGCTTCATCTGAGGCAACTTTCACGAAATCGGCATAGAACTCGCGCGGCATATCTCGAAAGCGATACACCGCATCCCAGGCAAGATTCATCGCGTTGAATTCGATATGCGTTATCGCATGCAGAAAACTGGCACGACCCTCGGTGGTGCCCATGCCTCTTTTGGGCAGGTTTTTCGGTGGAACCAAAATCGGTTTGTCGGGACGACCAGGTGCCTTGATGGGTTCAACCGCATCGCGGTTTTTATCCAGACTTAATTCACCGCGAAAAAACCTCGCAGAAAATTCCTGGCTCAACCTTGCCTTTTTTGCCGGATCACTCTCGGCCAGACATTCCCGCGCTGCGTCATAAAGCGACATCATTTCAAAAGATCAAGCAATGCGCTTTTTCTTTTTCGAATCATCGCTGCGGGCTTGCTGCAGGCGTTCGAAATAACCAGGCTCGATACCGGTCACGTATTCACCGTTGAAGCATGACGAATCAAAATGGTCGAGTTTGTGTTTCGGGCCAGACACCGCCTCTTCCAGATCCTTGATGTCCTGGTAAATCAGCCAATCGCAACCTAGAATTTCCTGAATTTCGGCATCGGTGCGGCCATGCGCCACCAACTCGCTGACCGCAGGCATATCGATGCCGTAAACATTCGGAAAACGCACGGCGGGTGCAGCCGAGGCAAGATACACTTTTTTTGCACCTGCATCGCGGGCCATCTGGACGATTTGCTGCGACGTGGTACCGCGCACGATCGAATCATCCACCAGCAATACCACGCGATCCTTGAATTCGAGAGGAATCGCATTGAGCTTGCGACGCACTGATTTCACGCGTTCGCCCTGCCCGGGCATGATGAAAGTACGGCCGATATAACGATTTTTGATGAAGCCTTCGCGGTATTTCACGCCTAGGGTATTCGCGATTTCCAATGCGGCGTCGCGCGAGGTATCCGGAATCGGAATTACCGTGTCGATGTCGTGGTCGGGACGCAGGCGGAGAATTTTCTCGCCGAGTTTGACGCCCATGCGCATGCGGGCTTTGTGCACCGAGACATCGTCCATCATCGAATCGGGGCGGGCGAAATACACGTATTCGAAAATGCAGGGCGTGTGTTTTTCCGGCGGGGCGCAAATCTCGCTGAATAATTCACCGCGTGCGGTAATCACGACCGCTTCGCCAGGCGCCACATCACGCAGACGCTGGAAGCCGAGAATATCCAGCGCCACCGATTCGGAGGCAACCGCATATTCGTCGCCCTGCTCGGTTTCGCGCTTGCCCAATACGAGTGGGCGGATACCGTGCGGATCACGAAAAGCGACCAGGCCCAGGCCAAGCACGGCACTGACGATGGCGTAACCGCCCTTGCAGCGACGGTGTACGCCGGCCACTGCCTTGATGGCATCCTGCGGCGTCAGGCTATTTTGCGCCTGCAACTCGTGGGCAAAGACATTGAGCAATACTTCCGAATCCGATTCGGTATTGATGTTGCGCTTGTCCAGCTCGAACATTTCCCTGCGCAGCGAATCGGTGTTGATCAGGTTGCCGTTATGCGCCAAGGCGATGCCATAAGGCGAGTTCACATAGAACGGTTGCGCTTCATCCGAGCCTTCGGAACCGGCGGTCGGATAACGGCAATGGCCGATGCCCACGCGGCCGTGCAGCAATTCCATTTGTGGCGAATCGAATACGTCACGCACCAGTCCGTTGCCTTTATGCAGGCGAATCTTATTGCCATCAACAGTCGCAATGCCGGCGGCGTCTTGCCCCCGATGTTGCAACACCGTCAGTCCGTCATACAAAGCCGAGGCGACTTCACTTACACCCACAATTCCAATAATGCCGCACATGTTTTTCTCTTGATCTCAGGGATGTGTTTTGACGATGCCGGTTTTACCCAGTTTTTGGGCGGCTTCGTCGCGTAATTTATTCGCGGCTTCGCGATCGGCAACGGGGCCCAAGCGAACGCTATACAAAACGCCCTTCTCGGTTTCCACGCGTTTGACGAATGCATTGAAGCCCAGGCTGCGGGCGCGGTTACGCATTTCTTCGGCCTTTGCGTTATCGCTCAAGGCTTCAAGCTGCACCGAAAAGCCGCTGCTTGCTGCTGGCTTCGCAGGGCTTGCGGCAGGCTTGCTGGCATTCGTGCTGCCCTGTGCCGCATCTTGAACATTGACCTTGCTTGCACCGCCGGCAATTTCATCGGCTTTCAATCTTGCCGCTTCGGCACTGGCGCGATCGGCATACGGGCCGATGCGAATTTTCAAGGCAGGCTTGCCACTGACGGATATTTTTTCCGTGAGGACGGGCAATTTTTGCGCTTTCAAGCGGGACACCAGATTATTGGCACTTTCCAGATTCGTAAAGCTGCCGATGGTGATCGTGAAATTGCCTGCCGCCACGGTCGCCGGCTTGATTTCGGTGGGCTTTTCTACGGCAGGTTTGGCCGTCGCTATGGCGGGCTTTGTTTCAAGCGGTTTTGTTTCAAGTGGTTTTGTGTCAGCGGGCTTTACCGGCTCGACGGTCGCAATCGGAGTGCTTACAGGCGAGGCAACTTCCGTCACAGCCTGATCCACGCTCATCGGATCTTCAGCTCCGGGCGTTGCCATCGAATTATCTACCGGCGCTTTGGGAACACCAAGCACGCCGCCTGCAGGTGTTTTACTGGCAGGAACATTCAAAGGCAGGTCGCGGGTTTCAAATTCCGATTCGGGCGCTTTCGGCATGTCGAGGGGAACTTCGGAAACATCGGGCGCTTTGACATCATTGGTCAGGATCAATGGCAGGAAGAGGATGGCAACCAATGCCAAAACCAATGCCCCAATCAGGCGCTGCTTAACCGGCGTTTCCATAGGGTGAACACTCGTCGAAAACCAGTGCCGATTATAACGTGGCAGACCCTGTTTTGACTGCTTTGATTGCAGCCGCCACGGTATGGAAGGAACCAAACACCAGGATACGCTCGTCCGGCTTAGCCAGTTGCCGTGCCGCTTCCAGCGCCTGCCCGACATCCACGTGGCAACTCAAGGCCGGTTCAGCTATCGAGGATTTAACTCGCCCTTTCAATTGTTCGGCACTGGAATTGCGCGCCCCGGCATCGTCGATTCCCGCCAAAAACCAATGCCGCACGTTCGGTTTCAATATCCCGGCGATGGTTTCGATTTCCTTGTCGGCCAAGGCGCCGAATACGGCGAATGTCGTTTTCGGATGCTCATCGAGCCATTGTGATAACTGTCTGGCCGCTTGCGGGTTGTGTGCGACGTCGAGCACGATGTCAGGCTCTGTTGAAATTATTTGCAGTCTGCCCGGCACACGCGCATTGCGAACGCCTTCGATAATCGAAATATCCGTCATATCGTCGCTGAGCGCCCGCAACGCCGCAATGGCCGCTGCGGCATTTTCAATTTGCACGGGGGCAGCCAAATTCGGCATCGGCAATTCGATTTCATGACCCGGCTCGCGCCAACGCCAAGTGTTTTCCATGCGATCAATGAGGTAGTCGGAATGGCCACGAATGGCGGTTGCGCCAAGCTCGTAGGCTCTGCGCAAGGCAGAGGAAGGCGGATCTTTCTCGCCGAAAACCACCGGTTTCCAGGCACGAATAATGCCTGCCTTTTCGTACCCAATGCTCTCACGGTCAGTGCCGAGATATTCCTGATGATCAAGGTCCACGGTAGTGATGACCGCGACGTCGGGTTCGACGATTTGCGTTGCGTCAAGACGACCGCCAAGCCCGACTTCCAGGATCACCAGATCCAGCCCGTGCCTGGCGAAAACCAGATTCGCGGCCAGTGTTCCGAATTCAAAATACGTCAGCGGAATTTCGGTTGGCTTTTGTCGGGCGGCTTCGATTTTTTCGAAAGCGGCAATCAGTTCGCCATCGGTGGCATTGGCACCATTGATACGGACGCGTTCGTTGTAATCGAGGATATGCGGCGAGGTATAGGCACCGACTTTCCAACCAGCCGCGCGTGCAATCGCTTCGATAAATGCCACCGTCGAGCCCTTGCCATTGGTTCCGCCAACCGTGATGACGTGCTTTGCCGGCTTCCCGATGTTAAGCCGTTTAGCGACTTCGGATATCCGCTCCAATCCCATATCGATGGATTTTGGATGGATTTGCAATTGGTATTCGAGCCAGTCGTCTAGTGTGCGTGTCATGTGCACATTATCGCGTATTTTCGATGCGGGAGCGTCTCCGGGCCCGACATTGCGAGCGCAAGACATTCGCGCCCGAAGGCGCTCCTGCAACAATCACAATGCCCGATGCACCGCCTCTCCAAACAATGCCGTGTGGTGATTGCAATCGTTCAATCGAACCACTTCAAGCGAATCCACGGACGACCCTTCCAGCAAGTTGAGTGTCGTCGGCGCCTGGCGGAATGACCATAATTTTTCGAAAGGCAAACCCAGTATTCGGCACAGTAAAACCCGGTTAACCGCGTCGTGCGCGACTATCAGCAAGGTATCTTCGTCACCAAGGCCTTCGCAGGCGCGCTCGAATGCCGCCCATGAGCGGTCAAAAACCATCTGCAGATTCTCGCCACCCTCGCCGGGCATCAATACGGAAGCCGGATCGTTTCGCCATGCGTTCAGTCTGTCGACATCACGCTCGCGAATTTCACTGGCCAACAGCCCCTCCCAATCTCCGTGGGCAATTTCTTTCAGTCCTTCATCCAATAGCAGCATTGGAATACGTTTTTCGCCCAAGGCAAATTCGGCCGTTGCTTTTGCTCGCGAAAGCGGCGATGCCACGGCCCGCGTGATCACGGCATCCTGAAGACGCTCGCCCAATAATTTTGCCTGTCGTATTCCCGT
>Ga0208628_1000891_pt1 | contig 12082 bp, 11 predicted proteins | sample LakWasMet16_LOW5_2_FD_183864 | JGI IMG/M metagenome (GOLD analysis project Ga0208628, IMG submission 183864) | Freshwater sediment methanotrophic microbial communities from Lake Washington under simulated oxygen tension - Sediment Metagenome... | ecosystem: Environmental > Aquatic > Freshwater >... | reverse complement strand
GAAGCCGCTGGCCGACAACCATTGCGTGACCTCCTCGGCGGTGGTGGTGGCCGGCAACTGCACCGGAAACGTCACGACCAGACGGGCATCGGGACTGGTGGCGACGCGCTTGTGCAACTCCGCGTGGATCGATTGCGGCGAGTCGTGCCGCACGGCTTGAGCCGTCGCGCGGTCATACAGCGCGCCAGCGCGGGCGAACAACAGCTTGAGGTGGTCGTTGAGCTCCGTCATGGTGCCCACGGTGGAGCGCGAGGAACGCACCGGGTTGGTCTGGTCGATGGCAATCGCCGCCGGCACGCCTTCGACCCTGTCCACCGCCGGCTTGTCCATGCGGTCCAGAAACTGCCGCGCATAGGCCGAGAAGGTCTCCACATAGCGGCGCTGACCCTCGGCGAACAGGGTGTCGAACACCAGGCTGGACTTGCCCGAGCCGCTGGGGCCGGTCACCACCGTGAGTTCGCCGGTGCGGATGTCGAGGTCCAGGTTCTTGAGGTTGTGCTGGCGCGCGCCGCGGATGCGGATGATTCCCTGAGACATGCTTGTACCTATGACGGTTGAGGCAGAACATTCTAGGGATTTCCCCGACCTGGTGACGCGGCAGGGTTATCCGCGCCGGGTCGCACGTAGTTTCCACAATGGAAGACGCCATCCGCGCGCCTAGACTTGCCTGCAACCGTGAGGAGTCCACCATGAGAACTGGTCCTGGTCCACTTGTAGCCGCGCTGCTCTGGCTGTGCTGCGCCGTCAGCCAGGCGCAGATTCTGATCGGTCAGACGGTGGGCGTCACCGGCGCCGTCGCCGCGACGGTGAAGGAATCGAACACCGGCGCCATGCTCTACCTCGATGCGGTCAACGCCCGAGGCGGCATTGCCGGCGAAAAGATCGAGCTGATCACGCTGGACGACCAGTTCGACACCAAGCTGGCGGCCGCCAACGCGCAGAAGCTGATCGAAGAGCGGCATGTGGTGGCCCTGTTCATGAGCCGCGGCACACCACACACCGAAGGGCTGGTGCCGATACTGGAGCGCCATGGTGTGCCGTTGATCGGACCGTCCACCGGAGCCATGACGCTGCACCAGCCGGTACGGCGTCACATCTTCAATGTCCGGGCCACCTACCAGCGTGAAGCCGAGCGCGCCGTCGCGCACCTGGCCTCAATGGGCATGACCCGCATCGGCATCATCCACGTCGACGACAGCTTTGGCGCCGATGGCCTGGCCGGGACCCAAAAAGGCCTGGCCGTGGCCAAGCTGCAGGCGGTGGCGGTAGCCAAGTTCGATCGGAGCAAGCCGGACTTCTCAGCGGTTGCACCGCAGATGGTCAAATCGGAAGCCCAGGCCATCCTCATCATCGGCTCCGGCACGGCGGTGGTGGACGGCATCCGCGCGGTCAAGGCGGCGGGCAGCGGCGCACAATTCGTGACCCTGTCGAACAATGCCTCCGCCGGCTTCGTCAAGTTGCTGGGCGAGCACGGCCGTGGCGTCATCGTCAGTCAGGTGTTGCCGCAGAGTTTCGCCTACGCCATCGTCAAGGAAGCCACGCAGTTGGCGCGCTCGCGTGACATCGCCGACCTGAGCCCCGCCATGCTGGAGGGATTTGCCTCGGCCAAGGTGCTGGTGGAGGCGCTGCGCCGCGCCGGCCCCAAGCCAAGCGCCGAAAAGATTCAGATCGCCCTGGAGGGTTTACGCAAGTTCGACATCGGCGGATTGGAGGTCAGCTACAGCAGCACCGACCACACCGGACTGGACTTTGCCGACTTGTCCATCATCTCGGCAGACGGAAAATTCCGGCGTTGACGGGCGTGCGGCCAACAGCGCCCCGACCGATCAGGTTAGCCCTTGAGCACGTGCTCCAGTTTCTCGCACGCCTTGGCACCAAGCGCCTTGCGCAACTCGGGTAGCAGCTCGACCAGACCATAGTAGCCTGCCGCGGATTCCACCGCCAGATTCAGCCTGAAGCCGCGCAGGCCCAGGCCAGCTGTCAGCGAGGTGGCAATGTGCATGGCCTCGGCATAGCGTTCCTGCTGCGTGCGCTTGCCCGGACCCCACGGGTCGTCGTCCACGGCTGCCGGGGCGTCGGCGGCAACCGGGGCCGCGCTTGCGGCGGGCTCCGTGGCGGCCAGGAAGCCCTGCGCCACCATGTGGTCGACATCGGCCTGCGTCACACCTACCGAGGCCATGACCTGTTCATGCGACTTGCTGCCGTCGAACAGGATAAAGGCGGAGCGCTGCTTGGCACTAAGCAGCGGCGAACGCTGCTTGAAAGCCAGCTGTCCGGACTCGGTCTTCGCGTATTTCATGGTGCCTCCAGAACGCAGTGTACGACGGGTGCCACGAATGAACGGTACCCGTCGTGGAAGGCTCTACTTTACTTGCTTGCGCTGGCTCCTGTCGAGGCCGGTGCTGCGGCGCTCGCAGGCGCGGCGGGTGCGGCAGCAGCAGGGGCCGGCGCATGGGTCGCCTCGCCACCGTGCTTTTCGCCACTCATGTCAATATCGCCACCCTTGCTCAAGAAGAACAGAGCCAGACCTGCGAACAGGGCAAACGCCACAATCATTTTCCACATTTCGATTTTCCTGAAATAAGTAGGCCCTCGCATGGAGGGCCTGTTGAGATCAACCGGCCGGGACTGGCCGGTTGAACACTGCGTCCGACGATCAGTCGTTGGCGTAGATGTCGACGTCCTTGGTCTCGCGAACGAACAACATGCCGACCACGAAGGTCATGCCGGCCACAATGATCGGGTACCACAGACCGTTGTACATGTTACCTGTCTGCGCCACGATGGCAAACGCCGTGGTGGGCAGCAAGCCGCCGAACCAGCCGTTACCGATGTGATAGGGCAGCGACATGGAGGTGTAGCGGATACGGGTCGGGAACAGTTCCACCAGCATGGCGGCGATCGGGCCGTAGACCATGGTCACCAGGATCACCAGGTAGGTCAGGATGGCGACCACCGTCACCTTGTCGATGCGCGCTGGATCGGCCTTGGTGGGGTAGCCGGCCGCCTTCAGATCGTCGGCGACAGCCTTCTTGAAGTCGGCGTCCTTCTTCTTGGCTTCGTCGGCAGGCAGGCCCTTGGAGGTGTAGCTCGGGATCTCGGTCGCGCCGATCTTGATCGAGGCCACGGTGCCGGCGGGGGCCACCACGTTGTCGTAGCTCACGGATGCGCCAGCCAGCACCTGCTTGGCAATGTCGCACGAGCTGGTGAACTTGACGGTACCGGTCGGGTTGAACTGGAACGAGCACTCGTTCGGGTCAGCCGTGATGGTCACCTTGTTCTTGGCTTGGGCTTCGGCCAGCGCCGGGTTGGCGGCCTTGGTCAAGGCGGTGAACACCGGGAAGTAGGTCACCACGGCCAGCAGGCAGCCCGCCATGATGATGGGCTTGCGGCCAATCTTGTCAGACCAGGAGCCAAACAGGATGAAGAACGGCGTGCCGATGATCAGCGAGACGGCCACCATGATGTTGGCGGTCGGGCCGTCGACCTTGAGGGCTTGCGTCAGGAAGAACAGCGCGTAGAACTGGCCCGAGTACCAGACCACGGCCTGGCCGGCGGTCAAACCGATCAGGGCCAGAATCACGATCTTGAGGTTCTTCCACTGACCGAAGGACTCGCTCAGCGGTGCCTTGGAAGTCTTGCCCTCGGCCTTCATCTTGGCGAAAGCGGGCGACTCATTCATCGACAGTCGAATCCAGACCGAGATGGCCAGCAACAGAATGGACACGATGAACGGCACGCGCCAGCCCCAGTCGGCAAAGACAACCGGGCCGAGCACGGTTTGGGTACCCAGGATGACCATCAGGCTCAGCATCAGGCCCAGCGTGGCCGTGGTCTGAATCCAGGAAGTGTAGGCACCGCGCTTGCCCTGCGGCGAGTGTTCCGCCACGTAGGTCGCGGCACCGCCGTACTCACCACCCAGCGCCAGGCCCTGCAACATGCGCAGGGCAATCAGGATCACCGGAGCGGCGACGCCAATCGATGCGTAGTTCGGCAGAATGCCCACGATGAAGGTGGACAAGCCCATGATCAGGATGGTCACCAGGAAGGTGTACTTGCGGCCGATCATGTCGCCCAGACGGCCGAAGAAGATGGCGCCGAAGGGCCGCACGATGAAACCGGCGGCAAACGCCAGCAGCGCGAAAATGAATGCCGAGCCGGCATCCAGTCCGCTGAAGAACTGCTTGGCAATAATGGCTGCCAAGGAACCATACAGGTAGAAGTCGTACCACTCGAAAACAGTACCCAGCGACGAAGCGAAGATAACTTTCTTCTCTTCGGCTGTCATGGGCCTTGGGGCTGCTGCAGTTGCCATATTGATGTCTCCAATCGGTTTTGGGGCCTTCAACGTGAAAGCTTGGCGGGATTGTTGGAGATCGCTCTGACCAAGCTCTGACGCGAAACCAACAGAGGCTTGCGGCAAACTGAACACGGTCTGACAAACTAAGGTGCAACCCTAGGCCTGCGTTCCGTGATGTGGTAATTGGCGGTCAATCCAAGGGAAAACCCGCGCTCGACCGATCTCTAGGTGTTTTCACCAACCTGCGCGCTGTCGCACGATGGCGCCGCCCGGCTCAGGACCGTGTCCGCACCACGCCCGCGCCGACCGCAGCGGCACGCTCCCAGTCGCCCTGCGCGAACCATGCGTCGCCCGCGAGGTAAGCGCGCAGCATCGGCAAGGCGTCGAAGCCCCAGAACAACTTGTCATCGACCTGGAAGCAGGGCACACCGAACACGCCGTGCGCGATGGCGCTATGGGTGTGCGCCGCCAGCTCGGCCTTGACCTCGGCGCTGGCCGGGTCACGCTGCGGCGCCAGGACTTGGGTCAAGTCGCGCAGCCGATCGGCGTCGGCCGCGTCGGCTCCACCCCGCCACACATGGTGGAAGATCGTCTCCGTCACGTAGCGATTGGGCAGGCCCCGCGCGTCGCACGCGACCGCCAGCCGCAGCAGCGCCAGCGGGTTGAATGGATGGCTGCTCGGCAGTTGCAGCGGCACCTGGTGCTGACGGGCCTGCCACAGCACCTGCCGGTAGGTCCAGTCGCGCTTGGGCGCGATCTCGGCCGGCCCAAGCTGGCCATGGTGTTTGAGCAGACCGGCAAACAGCACCGGCGTGTAGCGCAGGGTGTAGCTGTGCCCCATCAAGGCCTCGGGCAGGCCCTCGAAAGCCAGGTAGGCATAGGGTGAGACAAAGTCGAAGTAGAAAGTGATGTCCTTCATGCTGCTCCTGATGCTTTGCGGGACAGACCTTCAGCTCTGTCCTCAACGGATTGTCGGATGTCGGCTGTTCACTTTGCGGGACCGGCCTTCAGTGCCGTCCTCAACCGCTCGTCGGATGTTGCGCACGTTGCTCGATCAGCCGCCACACGTCGCGCTGCTGCGTCGGCGTCATGCGCGACCAGTTGGCGATCTCGTCAATGCTGCGAAAGCAGCCTGCGCACCAGCCACTGGCTTCATCCATGCGGCAGACCGAATTGCACGGCGACGGTACCGGCTGCGTGGCATCCTGTGCCTGGCGGGCACGCGCCAGCGTCGTCTGCAGCGCCACCGACTCGACCGGCACCTCGACCGGCTGCACCACATCGGCCAGCGGCGCGTGCGTCAGCCGCTCCAGATCCTGAGGGCGCAGTTGGAACACACCGTGGGGATGTCCGGCCGCCGCCCAGATCTCATCAAAGCGAAACAGCTCGCGGTCGATCAAGGTGACGCACTGGTTGACGTGTGCCACCGGGGCCACGCCGCCAATCGAAAAGCCGGTGCTGCGTTTCACAAACTCGGCATCGGCGCGGCCAATCCTGCCCACCAGCGCCTCGACCTTCTTCTCGTCCACGCGCCGGTCACCGGAGGTCACCACCAGCACGGCAACGTCGTCTTCCTTGCGCCGGAAGATGATGCTCTTGGCAATCTGTCCAACCCGGATGCCCAGCGCGTCGGCGGCCTGTTGCGCGGTGCGCACGGCATCGCTCAACATCACCGGCGCGCACGGATGGCCTTTCTCACGCAACAAGGCGCTGACGCGCTGCACGCCATCCGGCAAGACACTGCCCCCACGCTCCCCCACGGTGTGTGGGTCGCTGCCCCCCGAGGGGGCCTTCGCGCCTTGGGACGGCCCGGCGGCGCTCACTGGAGTACCTTCACCCTCACGGGCTGCGGTGCGAGCTTGCTTGGGGCGGCCCGGCACTGCGCTCATGCTTGCCTCACTCATGCCTGGCTACGCTTGTTCAACAGGGCCGTGGCGGCGCGCGAATTGGGCTTGCGCTGCAAGAACGTGCTGATGAACTGGCCCGCATCGATCAGCTTGTCCAGGTCAATGCCGGTGTCAATGCCCATGCCCTGCAGCAGGTACACCACGTCCTCGGTGGCCACGTTGCCGGTGGCGCCCTTGGCGTACGGGCAGCCGCCGAGACCGGCCACCGAGGTGTCGAACTGCCACACCCCCATCTGCAGACTGACCAGCGTGTTGGCCAGCGCCTGGCCGTAGGTGTCGTGGAAGTGGCCCGACACCGCATCCAGCGCATAGTGCTTGAGCGTTGCCTCCAGCGCGCGCTGCACCTTGAGCGGCGTGCCCACGCCAATCGTGTCGGCCACGCCCACGTGCTGCACGCCAATGCCCTTCATCAAGCCAGCCAGCATCGCCACGCGCTCGGGCGGCACATCGCCTTCGTAAGGGCAACCGACGGCACAGGACATGGCGCCGCGCACAAAGATGCCCGCCGCGCGGGCGGCATCGACCACCGGCGCGAAACGCTCGATGCTCTCGGCGATGGAACAGTTGATGTTCTTCTGGCTGAAGGCCTCGCTGGCAGCGCCAAACACCACGATCTCGTCGGGCCACTGCGCGCGTGGCGCGGCGATGGCGGCCTCGAAGCCCTTCAGATTGGGCGTCAGCACCGAATAACGCACCCCGGGCTTGCGTGTGATGGCGGCCATCACCTGCGCGTTGTCGCCCATCTGCGGCACCCACTTGGGACTCACAAAACTGGTGACTTCGATCTCGGTCAGACCGGCATCCTGTAGGCGCTGCACCAGTTCCACCTTGATCGCGGTAGGCACCGGCTGCTTCTCATTCTGCAGGCCGTCGCGCGGGCCCACATCGACGATCTTCACTCGGGAAGGCAAACTCATGTCATATCCTCAAAGGTCGGGCAAGCGGCTCAATAGCCACGTTGCAAGTCCACGATACCCGCAATGGGCTTGTCCTGCTCCAGCGCCATGATCTTGCCCGCGATCTGGGCGATGGTTTCATCGCGCAGCGTGCGCGCCGAAGTGTGTGGTGTGATGGTGATATTCGGGTGGCGCCAGAACGCATGCTCCGCTGGCAGGGGTTCGCTGCGAAACACATCCAGCGTGGCACCTGCCAGGTGGCCACTGGCCAACAACGCCAGCAAGTCCTCGTCCACCAGGTGGGCACCTCGCGCCACGTTGATCACGTAGCCACCAGGCTGCAGCTTCGACAGATTGCGCCGGTTCAGGATGTCACGGGTGTCGGGCGTCAGCGGCAGCAGGCACACCAGCACCTTGCTTGCAGCCAGAAAATCGTCCAGTTGGGCTCCCGCGAAGCAGCGCACGCCCTCGATGGCGTGCTGGCGGCGGCTCCAGCCCAGCACCGGAAACTCGAAGCCCGCCACCGCCCTGGCGACGCGCTCGCCCAGCACACCCAGCCCCATGATGCCAACCGGCCAATCGGCGCGCAAGCGCGGCTTGCGAAACGACCACTGCGCTTCCCGCGTATCGGCCTCATAGGCATCGAACTCGCGAAAGTGCCTGATCAGCGCATGGCACACGTACTCGGCCATCTGTACCGACATGCCGGCGTCCTCCAGACGTACCAGCCGCGTCGTGGGCGGCAGGCGCAGCTTGAGCAGGGCATCGACACCGGCACCGATGTTGAAGGCTGCCTTGAGTTGGGCCTGCTCGTCAAAGAACTGCTGGGGCGGCGCCCACACCACGGCGTAGTCGGCCGGCGCAGAGCCGCTGGCCCACAGGCTGATGTCGGCCTGCGGCAAGGCCGCGCGCAGCCCGTCGAGCCAGGGCTCGGGCTTGGCGTCGGCGCAGCAGAAGCTGATGCGCATGGCGGCCCTCAAGCCTCCAGCCGCAGCAGCTCGCTGCCCTCGGTCACCTGGTCGCCGGGCTCGAACAGCAGTTCGGCCACCACGCCATCGCCGGGCGCGGCAATCGTGTGCTCCATCTTCATGGCTTCCATCACTGCCAGGGTCTGGCCACGCTTGACCTTGTCGCCGGCCTTCACCGCGAACGACACCACCTTGCCCGGCATCGGCGCGGTCAGGCGGCCGCCTTCGCTCAGCCCGTCGGCGGCATGCGCCAGCGCATCGACCACCGTGATCTGCGTGGCACCCTGCGCCGAGAACACGTGCACCACATCGGCCTGCTGGTAGACGCTGACGATTTCGCGCCGGTTGCCAAAGCGCACGTCGTAACCCAGCGTCACCGGTGTGAAGGCAAACACACCGGTTTCGCCCGCCACCTCCAGCGTCAGCGCTCCGTCATGCAGACAGGTCATCTGCACGACATGGGACTGCTCGTGAAACAGGTAGTCGAAGCGGCGCGTGCTCGGCCCGTGCGAGCGCCAACCGTCGTGCCGCGACCAGGGGTCCAGCCAGCCGGTGCGCGCCGCACTGCGCTGCTCCAGGGCCTGCTCCTGCGCCAGCGTGTGCGCCACGGCACTGGCCACCGCCAGGCTCAGACCGACGCGCTCCTGCCTGAACAGGACCGCCTCCTCGCGCGGGATCAGGGCGGTGTCGAGATTGGCCTTGCGGAAGGACTCGCTCTGAATCACATGACGCAAGAACTGAACGTTGGTGCTGGGCCCAACGATATGGGTGTGCGCCAAAGCGGCATCCAGGCGCGCCAGCGCCTGCTCGCGGGTGTCGCCATGCACGATCAGCTTGGCCACCATGGAGTCATAGAACGGTGAGATCGCATCGCCCTGGCGCACGCCTGAGTCGACCCGCACCACGCCCCGCTCGAAGCTGGTGCACGCCGGCAGGCCATAGACGTGCAGCGTGCCGGTGGCGGGCAGGAAGTTGTTGTCCGGGCTCTCGGCACAGATGCGCGCCTCGATCGCGTGGCCGCTCAGCACCAACTGGTCCTGCCTGAGTGGCAGCGGCTCGCCGCTGGCCACGCGCAATTGCCACTCCACCAGATCCTGGCCGGTGATGGCCTCCGTCACCGGATGCTCCACCTGCAGCCTGGTGTTCATCTCCATGAAGAAGAACTGCATTGAACCGTCTTCGCGCTGCTCGACGATGAACTCCACCGTGCCGGCGCCCACGTAATTGACCGCGCTGGCCGCCGCCACCGCCGCTTCCCCCATCTGCGCGCGCAGCGCGGCCGTCATGCCCGGCGCGGGAGCCTCCTCCAGCACCTTCTGGTGGCGCCGCTGCACCGAGCAATCGCGCTCGAACAAATAGACGTAGTTGCCTTGCGTGTCGCCAAACACCTGGATCTCGATGTGGCGCGGGCGCTGCACGTACTTCTCGATCAGCACCGCATCGTCGCCAAAGCTGTTGCTGGCCTCGCGCTTGCAGGACGCCAGGGCCGCGTCAAAGTCGGCGGCTTTCTCCACCGCGCGCATGCCCTTGCCGCCGCCCCCGGCACTGGCCTTGATCAGCACCGGGTAGCCAATGCTGTCGGCCTCGCGCCTGAGCAGGGCGGGGTCCTGGTCGGCGCCGTGGTAGCCCGGCACCAGCGGCACGCCGGCCTTCTCCATCAATTGCTTGGATTCGGCCTTCAAGCCCATGGCCTTGATCGCCGACGGCGGCGGACCGATGAACACCAGGCCAGCGTCGGCACAGGCCTGGGCGAACTCCTCGTTCTCGCTCAAGAAGCCGTAGCCCGGGTGCACCGCTTGCGCGCCGGTGGCCTTGGCGGCTTCCAGAATGCGCTGCCAGCGCAGGTAGCTGTCCTTGGGCGAACTGCCGCCGATGTGCACTGCCTCGTCGCACGCGGCGACATGCTTGGCGCTGGCGTCGGCATCCGAATAGACTGCCACCGTCTTGATGGCCATGCGCCGCGCCGTTGCCGCCACGCGGCAGGCGATTTCTCCGCGGTTGGCGATGAGAATCTTGTTGAACATGGTTGTCCTCAGTGAATGGTTTCTTGTTGCAGCATGTAGACCAGATCGAGCTCCGGGCTGGGCTGGCCGAGCGCTGTCAGGGCGGCGCTGATCTGGCCGCGGTGGTGCGTGCCGTGGTTGAACACGTGGGCCAACGTGGCGGCAAAGGGCAGGGACTGTGTCTGACCACGCATGTTGGTGTAGTCCAGCGTGCCGCCAAACCGCGCCGGTGTCCAGGACCCGATCAGCGGCAACCAGCGTTGCGCGCCCTCGATCAGGCGATGGCGCAGCGCCGCGCGGTCAGGCTCAATCTCACTGTCCAGCGCAACCTTGGGCGACAGGCCTTCGGCAAAACGCCGTTGCCACAGTTCATGCTCGCCCACCAACAGGTGATTGAGCGTGCCGTGAATCGACTTGAAGAACAGGCCGCAATCGCGCCGGTAGTCGGACTCGCCGAGCAACGCCACATGCTGGTCCAGCAGGCGACGCGTCGCCCACAAGTTGTAGCGTGCCAGCGTGGAGAAGTGTGCAATCGGGTCCACGGCGTATCCGTCAGGCCAGCCAGCCCGGCTTGCGTTTCTGCAGGAAGGCCTGCACGCCCTCCTTGCCCTGCGCGCTGGCGCGGATGTCGGCGATGCCCGCGACGGTGCGGGCAATCAGCGCCGCGTCGATGTCGCGATCGGCGACCTCCTGCACCAGCGTCTTGCAGGCGCGCACGGCGTTGGGGCTGGCACCAGTCAGCGCCCTCACCAGTTCGTCCACCTTGGCGTCCAGCGCGTCGGCGGTCACCACCTCGTGCACGAAGCCAATGCGCAAGGCCTCGGCAGCGCCAAAGCGCTCGGCGGTCAGAAAATAGCGGTGCGCCGCCCGTGGCCCCATGGCCCGAATGACGTAAGGACTGATGGTGGCCGGAATCAGCCCGAGTTTGACTTCGCTCAGGCAGTACGTGGCCGTATCGACGCTGACCGCCATGTCGCAGGCCGCCACCAGCCCCATGCCGCCGGCGAACACGTCGCCCTGCACCCGCGCCACGGTCGGCTTGGGACAGGCATAGATCAGCCGCAACATCTCCGCCAGCTTGCCCGCGTCGTCCAGGTTCTCGGCGCGCGTGTAGTCGGCCATGCGGCGCATCCAGTTCAAGTCAGCGCCGGCGCAAAAGGCCGGCCCCTCAGCGGCCAGCACCACCGCACGCACCTCGTCCTGCTCGGCGGCGCGGGCGAAGGCCTGGCTGATTTCGGCGATCACCTCGTCATTGAAGGCGTTGCGTACGTCCGGGCGATTGAGTGTGAGGGTGAGGACGCGGTCCCGCTGGGAAATCTGCAAGGCAGCCATGGCTTACATCCGGAACAGACCGAACTTGGTGTCCGGAATCGGCGCATTCAGCGCAGCGCTCAAACCGAGCGCCAGCACGCGCCGCGTGTCGGCGGGGTCGATCACGCCGTCGTCCCAGATGCGGGCGGTGGCGTAATAGGGATGGCCCTGCGTTTCGTACTGGTTGCGGATCGGCGCCTTGAAGGCTTCTTCCTCCTCCATGCTCCAGCTGCCGCCCTTGGCTTCGATGCCGTCGCGCCGGACCGTGGACAGCACGCTGGCCGCCTGCTCGCCGCCCATCACCGAGATGCGCGCGTTGGGCCACATCCAGAGGAAGCGCGGGCTGTAGGCGCGGCCGCACATGCCGTAGTTGCCGGCGCCAAAGCTGCCGCCGATGATGATGGTGAACTTGGGAACCTGGGCGGTCGCCACGGCGGTAACCATCTTGGCGCCGTTGCGGGCGATGCCCTCGTTCTCGTACTTGCGCCCGACCATGAAGCCGGTGATGTTCTGCAGGAACACCAGCGGAATCTTGCGCTGGCAGCACAGCTCGATGAAGTGCGCGCCCTTGAGCGCCGACTCGCCGAACAGGATGCCGTTGTTGGCCACGATGCCGACCGGCATGCCTTCGATGTGCGCAAAGCCGGTGATCAGCGTGGTGCCGTAGCGCGCCTTGAATTCGTCGAACTCGCTGCCG
>Ga0208628_1000890_pt1 | contig 12095 bp, 9 predicted proteins | sample LakWasMet16_LOW5_2_FD_183864 | JGI IMG/M metagenome (GOLD analysis project Ga0208628, IMG submission 183864) | Freshwater sediment methanotrophic microbial communities from Lake Washington under simulated oxygen tension - Sediment Metagenome... | ecosystem: Environmental > Aquatic > Freshwater >... | reverse complement strand
AAAGTTGCTGGAACGCACCCCCACCGCCTCATAGACGGCATCGTGCACGGCAGGCAGGAAACCGGCCAGCATGCCTTCGGACGCTTCCTTGGCGCCGAAGGGCCCGTTGGGGTCGATGCTCTCGACAATGATCACCTCGATATCGGGGCTCTCCACGATGGTCGGCACCCGGTAGTCGAGCAGGTTGCCGTGCATCATGCGGCCGTCGTCATAGCGGGTCTCCTCCGACAGGGCCTGGCCCATGCCCATCCAGACACCGCCCTGGGTCTGGCCCTCGACCGCCAGCGGATTGAGCGCCTTGCCCACGTCGACGGCCACCCACACCTTGTGCGCCGTGACCTTGCCGGTAATCTCGTCGACCGAGGCCTCCACCACCTGCGCGGTGTAGCAAAAGCCCATGGTGGCGCCGATGGCGCTGCCACGAATCTTCTTGTCGCCCTGGTATTCGATCGGGCAGGTGAAGGTGCCCTTGATCGTGATGGTGCCGGTGTCGACCAGCGCCGCCTTGACCACCTCGTGGTAGCTCAGGCCGGCCGCCTCGCCGCCGCTCACCACGAACATTTCGTCGATGACTTCCACATCCTGCTCGAGGGCCTTGAGCCGTTTGGCCGCCGCGGCGACCAGCACGGCCTTCAGGGACTCGGCGGCCTCCAGCGCGGCATTGCCCACCATGAAGGTGACGCGCGAGGAGTAGCTGCCGTTGTCCTTGGGCGTCAGCGCGCTGTCGGCGGAGATCACGCGGATGCGGTTCATGCTGACGCCCAGCACCTCGGCCACCACCTGGGTGGCCATGGTGTTGGAGCCCTGGCCGATGTCGGCCGCGCCGGTCAGCAGGGTGATGCCGCCATCGAAATCGAGCTTGAGGTTGACCGTGGCATGCGGCTCGCCGGTCCAGTGCTTGGGCGTCGAGGTGCCGGAGACGAAATGCGAGCAGGCCACGCCCAGCCCCCGGCCCTTGGGCATGTGGCCACGCCGCTCTGCCCAGCCGGACGCCGCCTTGACCTTCTCCAGGCACTCGGGCAGGCCGTAGCTCATGACCTTCTGGGCGTACATGGTGGTGTAGGGAATCTCCGGCAGCAGGTTGATCTGCCGCACCTGGATGGCATCGATGCCCAACTCCTCGGCCATCTCGTTGAGCAGCGCCTCGAAAGCGGCGCGCGTGTCCACCGTGCCATGCCCGCGCATGGCGCCGCAGGGCGGCGTGTTGGTGTAGACGCGCCAGGCGTCATGCTTGATGGCCGGGATGTGGTAGAGCCCGTGCATCAGCGCGCCGGTGTACAGAATGGTGATGATGCCGTAGCCAGCGTAGGCGCCACCGGCCTGCGTGGCCTCCAGCGCCAGGGCGGTGATCCGGCCGTCCTTCTTGAGGCCGAGCTTCATCGTCACTTGCGTCCACGGCCGGCCCCGGTGCGCCAGGAAGGTCTCCTCGCGGCTCTGCAGCAGCCGCACCGTACCTTTGGCCTTGCGCGCCAGCAAGGCAGCGATGATCTCGAAATGCAGGCACTCGGTGCGGGCGCCAAAACCGCCGCCCAGGAAAGGCTTGATGACGCGGATGCGCGCCGAATCCATCTGCAGGCAGGCCGCCACCTTGAGGTGCACGTAATACGGCACCTGCGTGGTGGTGTTGAGCGTCAGCCAGTCGCGTTGGGCATCGTATTCGGCCAGCGTGGCGTTGGGCTCCATGTGCGCATGGTTGACCTCGGCAAAGGTGTAGACCTTCTCGCGGATCAAGTCGGCCTGCTCGAAGCCGGCCTGCACGTCGCCGAACTCGGCATGCACTTCGCGCAGCACGTTGTTGGGTTTGTCGTCGTGGATCGCCAGCGCACCCGGCTTCATGGCGGCCTTGGGCGTCATGTAGGCCGGCAGCGTCTCGTACTCGACCTTGATCAGCTTCAAGGCGCGCTCGGCGGTCAGCTCATCGACGGCCGCCACCGCCGCCACCGGGTCGCCCCGGTAGCGCACCCGGTCGCGCGCCAGCGGGTATTCGTTCTCGGCGATCGGCAGCACGCCGTAGGGAACCGGCGTCTCGGCACCAGTGCACACCGCCAGCACACCGTCCAGCGCTTCGGCCGCCGAGGTGTCGATGGAGACGATGCGGGCGTGCGCCACCGGGCTGCGCAGGATGCGGCCGACCAAGGCGCCCGTCACCTGGATATCGGCGGTGTACTTGGCCCTGCCGGTGACCTTGTCGACACCGTCCACCAGCGGCGTGCGTGCGCCGATGGTGCCGTACTTGACACTGCGTGCGGTCATGGCAATACCTTCATGATGCTGCGCCGGCGCAGCCGCAAGCCGACTGCACCGATTCGATGATCTTCACGTAGCCGGTGCAGCGGCACAGGTTGCCCGCCAGGGCAGCGGCGATCTCGTCGCGGCTCGGCTTGGGGTTGCGCCGCAGCAGCGCCTCGGACGCCATCACCATGCCCGGCGTGCAGAAGCCGCACTGCGTGCCCAGCTTCTCGTGGAACGCCGCCTGCAGTGGCGAGAGCTGACCCTGGCTGGCCAGGCCCTCGATGGTTTCGACCCGTTTGCCCGCCACCTGGTGCGCCAGAGTGGAGCAGGCCAGCCGCGGGCGGCCATCCACCAACACCGTGCAGGCGCCGCATTCGCCGCCGTCACAGCCTTGCTTGGTGCCGGTCAGGCCCAACTGCTCGCGCAGGTAGTCGATCAGCAGGGTGTGGTCGGCCACCGCGTCTTCGCGCTCGCGGCCGTTGACCTGCAGGGTGAGCAATCGCTTGGCCATGGGACTATTCCTTGGGACGCAGATCGCGCACGCGCACCGCCTTGCCCTGGGAGCGCGGAATCTCGCCGGTCGGCTTGACCGCCACGGTGGCGGTGATGCCCACCAAGGACTTGACGTGGTGCGCGACATCGCGCGCGATGGCAGGGAACGCTTCGGTGGCCACACCGGCTTGGGCTTCGACTTCGATGGTCACCTGGTCGAGCGTGCCGTGGCGCTCCACCACCAGCTGGTAGTGCGGCGCAATCATCGGACGCCCCACCAGCACCGCCTCGATCTGCGACGGGTAGACGTTGACGCCCCGAATGATCAGCATGTCGTCGCTGCGGCCGGTGATGCGCAGGATGCGCAGGTGCGTGCGGCCACACTCGCAGGGTGCGGTGGTGACCTTGGTGATGTCGCGCGTGCGGTAGCGCAACATCGGCAGCGCTTCCTTGGTCAGGGTGGTGATCACCAGTTCACCGGCATGACCCTCGGGCACCGGCGCCTGGGTCTCGGGATCCAGCACTTCGAACAGGAAATGGTCCTCCCAGCCATGCAAGCCGGCCTGGGCCGTGCACTCGCAGGCCACGCCGGGCCCCATGATCTCCGACAGGCCGTAGATGTCCACCGCCTTGAGGCCCATGCGCTCCTCGATCTCGGCGCGCATCGCCGCGCTCCATGGCTCCGCGCCGAACACGCCGACCTCCAGCTTGCTCTTGCGCAGATCGACGCCGAGCTGCTCGGCCACCTCGGCCATGGCCAACGCATAGGAGGGGGTGGCGCACAGCACGCGCGCACCCAGGTCCATGATCAGCCCAATCTGCCGCTCGGTCGAGCCGCCCGACATCGGCACCACCGCGCCGCCCAGACGTTCCGCGCCGTAGTGCGCGCCCAGACCGCCGGTGAACAGGCCGTAGCCATAGGCGTTGTGAACCACATCACCGGCGCGCGCGCCGGCCCCGCGCAGCGACCTAGCCATCAGATTGGCCCAGTTGTCGATGTCCGCGGCGGTATAGCCCACCACCGTGGCCTTGCCGGTGGTGCCGGAAGATGCGTGCAATCGGGCCAGCGCCGACACCGGTCGGGCAAACATGCCGTACGGGTAGTGGTCACGCAGATCGGTCTTGAAGGTGAAGGGCACGCGGCGCAGATCATCGAGCGTGCGCACTTCCTCGGGCACCACGCCGGCGGCGTCCATGCGCTGGCGGTGCAGCGGCACATGATCGTAGGCGTTGCGCAGCGTCTTCCTGAGACGCTCGAACTGCAAAGCAGCCAGCGCCTCACGCGGCATGGTCTCGACCTGCGGGTCGAAGTATTTGGCAGCGTCGGTGTTCTTGATGACTCCGACTTCTGTCAGGGTGGTAGCGCCCATGATGTCTCCTTCTAATCAATTGAGGACAGAGCTGAAGGTCTGCCCCGCAAGGTTTGAGGCGGGTTGAAAACTAGTGCGTCGATCTGGCGCCGCGTACCGGGATCTTCGTCAGTGCAAAACCCTGGTTGAAGCTGGCGCGGGTGACCAGCGTGTATTTCATGGCGGCGCCGGCAAAGGCCGCGCAGGCGCCGGCAAACGCGCCCAGCAGGGCCTGGGTGGCACCGGTGGTGAAGCCCACGCCCAGCGCAAGTACCAGCACCGGCAGCACGCTGCCGACGATCAGCAGGCGGCGCCCGGCCACATTGAGCGCGGCGCGCGCGCGCGGCGCCAGGCTGGCGTCCACGTTGCGCCGGTAAGCCAGCCAGACCGCCAGGCGCACCAGCACCAGCGCGCCGGCCAGCAACATGGCCGCGCTGCTGCCGCGGCCATGCCACAGGCCCAGCAGCAGAAACACGCCGCAGCCCTCGCACAGACCGGTGACGAACACCAGCGGCGTGACCAGCTTGGGGCGCCAGGCCGGAATGCCGCGCGCCGCCGGCAGCATGCGGCTCTGGCAGTACAGGAACGCCAGCGCCAGGCCCGCCGTCAGCCACGGCCAACCGCCCAGGCCCAGCATGGCCAGCAGGCCCGCCGGGAACAGCAGCAGCGCCACGAAACCTTCGCGCGACATCCAGGAGGTGCGGGGATTGAAGAACACATGCAGCGCCCGCAACGGGCGCCCGATCTCCAACCAGACGCACAGCAGACCCAGACCGACCAGGGCCAGCCCGGCCAAGGTCAGCCAGGGCGCGGCCGGGCTGGCACCAGCCAGCACGGCGCTGCTGACCAGCAGACCGGTGCCGGCGCCGCCGCCGATGAAATTGCCGGCGGCGCGCCAGTCCCAACTGGTCTGCTGCCAGGGGTTGGGACCAAACCCGGTAGCACCTGCGTTCGCGCTCATAGATCCGCCTTGTCCCAGAGGTAATGGAAACCCGGGCCGGTGCCCAGCTCTTCGTGCATGCGAAAACTCTGGTTCTTCTGCAGCAACTGCGAGACGTTGCTCTGGGGGTCATCCAGGTCGCCAAAGGCCAGCGCCTCGGCGATGCAGGCATTGACGCAGGCCGGCGTGGCGGCCGGGTCCACGCCCGGCTTGAGGCCTTGCTCCAGCCCGGCGTCGATGCGGTCCACGCAGAAGGTGCACTTGGTGGCGACCGCCAGACGCTTGGCATCGTGCCGCTTGGCTTCGTTGTCGGTCGGCGCGCCGTAGGCGAAGCTGGCCTTGTCGGTCTTGTAGCGCGCTTGATAGGGGCAGGCCACGGCGCAATAGGAACAACCGATGCACAGGTCGTAATCGATGGTGACGATGCCGTCGGCGCGCTTCTTGGTGGCGGTGGAGGGGCACACCTCCATGCACGGCGGATCCTCGCAGTGCTGGCAGCCAACCGGCACGAACACCCGCTTCACATTGGGAAACTCGCCAAACTCCATGTCGATGACGCGACGCCACTGCACCTCCGGCGGCGTGGCATTGGTGTGCTTGCAGGCAGCGGTGCAGGTCTGGCAACCGACACAGCGGCGCAGGTCTGCGGTCATGGCCCAGCGTGTCATGCGCGTGCCCTCTCACGGGTTGGGGTGGTGGTGGCGCTACGGCCCTTGACCAGGCTGACGCGCACGATGTCGGCACCGGAGCCGGTGGAATCGGTCAGGGCCATCGACATGGGGGTCAGCGCATTCATGCTGGGCATGCCCTGGTCCTTGGCAAACGGCGTGACCCAATGGTCGAACTGGCCGATCAGCAACAGGGTGTCGGGGCGTATGCCCTGGCGCAGCACAGCCTTGCCGTGCACGCTGCGGATTGGCGTGGAAATCGTCACGTCGTCGCCATCCTCGATGCCAAGCTCGCGCGCCTTGCCGGTGTTGAGGATGACCCCGCGGTGGCCGGCGATGTTGTTGGCCACTTCCTTGATCATCTGCATCCCGACGTTGCCGCCCCAGGCGTACTGCATGCTGCGCGCAGTCAGCATCCAGAACGGAAAGTCGGAGGTCTTGCCGCCCTTGGGTCGCACCAGCCTGGCCAGCTCATCGGTCCACAGCTCGCTGAAGTCCTTGGCCACCGGCAGCGCCTGGTACTCGTGCAACTGCTCGTCCCACCAGTGCATGTCGTGCTCGTGCAAACGCCGGCCGAGCTCGGCGCCGACCCGCTGCAGGCGCTCCTGGTAAGGCAGCTCGAAACGCAGATTCTGCTTGGCCAAAGTGGGGTACAGGTACCAGTCGGACTGGGCAAAGGCCTTGGTCGCCAGGCCGTTCTCTTTCCACCACGCCAGGTCGTGCACCTCGGCGCCCTCGCTGAGTTCCGCGCTGGCGGAGCGGCCGATTGCGTCCCAGATCTGTTCGCGCGAGTGCGCCACGTCGGTCGCCAGCGAGAAGTCGCCATACTGGGTCTTCAGCGGCATGCCGGCCGCGCCCTTGTTGATGGCGGCGTTGTACTTCTCCAGCAAGCCGGTGCGCCGGGCCAGTTCGGTGGCGATCTCGGTGAAATCGCGCGCCTGGCCACGTGCCTCGATCACCGGCTGGCGCAGCGCGAAACCCTGCTCGGTCCAGAACTGCTCGATGAACTTGGTGCCGCCCACGCGGATCAGTTGCAGGCTCTCCAGGTCTGTGGCGTCGGGCAGCAGCACGTCGGCGAAATGGTTGGTCTCGTCGCGGGTGTAGGCAAAGGCCACCACAAACGGAAACCGCGTCATCTTGTCGGTGATGCCGTCGGTGTCCCAGAAGGAGATCGCCGGATTGGTGCGGTAGACGAACCAGACGTCGGGCAGCGTCACGCGCGGCAGGCCCTTGGGCGTCTCGTCGAGGAACATCCACGAGAAATGGGTCGGCCCCAGCGCCTGGCTCCACGGGCCATCGGTGGCCAGGGGCACCATGGAGCGGTAGGCGTTGCGGATATTCGGATTGGGCGACCAGTGTTCCTTGTCGGTCGGGTTCAAGTGGCTCCACATGAAGCCGTCCGGACCGGGCTTGACGCTCTCGTGGCGCTGCGACATCGGCCGGTGCAGGCGCACCGTGGTGCCCAGCGTGCCGCCTGGCACTTCCAGACCCCCGACCAGCGCCGCCAGCATGGTGCGCGCCCAGACACACTCGTAGGCACCCCAGCCGTTGGTGACGGTCTTGCCCAGGCTCACCGCCACCGGTCGGAACGGCAGCACCTTGCCATCGATCTCGACGGTCTGCCCGACGCAGGCGTGGTCCAGGAACTCGTTGGCGATGCGGCGCATGGTGGCGGCAGGCACGTCGCACAGGCGCTCGGCCCACTCCGGCGAGAAAGTGGCCATGTGCGCCACCAGCTTGCCAAAGGAGGTCTGGCCGCGCAGCGAACCCTTGCCCAGCACATCGCCGTCGGGGCCGTGCTCGACCGCCTCGGCGACGAATTCACCTTCCAGCGTTTCCACGATGTCCGGCGTGTCGAAGGGTACGACGCGCTGGCTCTTGGCATCGAACACCAGCGGTTTGCCGCTGACGGGCTCGCGCAGGTAGTAGCCGCCCGCGCCAACCAGGTAGGGCGAGGCCGTGCTGCGCGCCAGGAAGGCCACGTCCAGCCGCTCGCGCGGCACCTCGTGCAGCAGCACGTGCATCAGCGCAAACAGGAAGGCCGGGTCGGTCTTGGGTTTGATCGGCACCCACTCGGCCGAGCAGGCGCCGGTGATCGACAGATGCGGCTCCACCTGCACGCGCTTCATGCCACGCACGCGCGCCTTCGAATGGCGCGCCACGCCAACCACCCCGCCCGAGGCTTCCACATTGGCGCCGCAGGAGATCAGGTAATTGGTCATGGGCGTGTCGGGCGAGACCGTGAAGCCGCGATGCCAGAACTCGCCATACAGGTGCTCCGAGTGGTAACACTTGACGCCCTGGCCCGAGCCAAAGCCGAAGTCCACCGAACCCCAGGCCGACAGAAACGCCGGCATGGTGCCCATGTAGGACTGGGGCGTGCCGCCACCGCCCAGGCTCATCGCAACGCGCGGGTAGCCCGACGCATCGGTCATCCCTTCAGCGCGCACGCGCTGCAGCCGCTCGGTGATCAGCTCAAACGCCTCGTCCCAGGAGATCGGCACAAAACCCGGGTCTTCCTTGCGCCCTTTCTTCGGATTGGTACGCTTCATGGGTGTCAGCACCCGGTTCGGGTTGTAGGTCTTCTGCACCAGACCAAAGGCCTTGACGCACACCTTGCCGTTGCCGGGGTGACGGTCGGCAGCGCAGAAGTTGGGCTCGACCTCGGTGGCCACGCCCTGTTCGACTTTGACGGTCAGCAGGTCGGGACCGGCGACGCACTGATAACAGTAGGTCGGGACTTTGCGCACGTCCGTGGCGTCTTGTTTCATGTCAGTCCTCGCAGACTCGGATGAGCTAGGCCAAAGCCGCCTTCTGACCCTTGGCCGCCAGGCGTTGCGCGGTCTTGGCCACGTCGACGATAAAGCGCGAATGCTTGCCACGGCAGATCGGCTCGACGCTGTCGCGCGCCTCCACATCGAGGGTCACCGCGCGGCCGTTGAGCTCGGCGACCTTGACGGTGATCTCCACCGACATCCCCATCAGCGTGGCGGCGATGTGGTCGAGTTCGACCCGCGTGCCCACCGAGTCCTCGCCCGCATCCAGATGCGCCAGCAGCAGTTCGCGGCAGGCCATCTCGATGTCGTACAACAACTTGGGCGTGGCGTACACTCGCGCGTCTTCACCCATGAAGCTGATCGTGCGGTCACGATCCACCTTCAGTTGCGTCGTCAAGGTGATGCCCGGTTGCAGGGATGATTTCATGTACTGTCTCCGTTGAAGTAGGATGTCACCGCGTCATGGAGCCGGGTTTGAAAGCCCGGGCCCGGCTGACGTGAATTCTTGTTTTGTGTATTCTTGCACTTGCATGCAATAATTAGTTGAGATACATCAATGATGAGCAAAATCGCACGCACAGGGCTTGACTCCAAGCGCGTCAAGAAGAAATTCGTCGCGCCCGTGGTGCCGCCGCCGCGGGACCCGGCGGCAGCGGCCGTGAGCATCCGCCCGGTGCGTCGCGGCGACCTGGATGCGGTGATCGAGATTGATGCCATGGTCACGGGAATCGAGAAGCGCGACTACTGGAATTCGCTGTACCGGCGGTACGCGGATGCGGTGGCCACTGGCCAGCATTTCCTGGTGGCGGTCAGCGACGAGCATGTGATCGGCTTTGTGATCGGCGAGGTGCGCGACTGGGAGTTCGGCTCGCCGCCCTGCGGCTGGGTCTTTGCCATCGACGTGCGTCCCGATGCCCGGCTGGGCGGCACCGCCACCGCGCTGCTGCAGGCGATCTGCGCCGGCTTCAAGCGTGCTGGCGTCAGCAAGGTGCGCACCATGCTGTCGCGCGACAACACACTGATCCTGTCCTTTTTTCGCAGCCAAGGCATGATGATCGGCCCCTTCATTCCGCTGGAGATGGACCTGGAGTCCTGATTGCCGGCCACGCTACCGACTGACCCACCATGAAGCTACAACAAAACACGCGGCTGGCGTTGTACAGCCTGCTGGAATTCGCCGCCGACCCCGAGCGCCAGATTCCCGCGGCCGAAATTGCGCAGAAGTACGAAGTGTCCTCGCACCATCTGGCCAAGGTCCTGGCGGAGTTGTCGCGGGTCGGCATGGTGCAATCCGTGCGAGGCGTTGGCGGCGGCTACCGCTTCGTCGGCAACGCGCGAAGGCTCACCCTGATGGATGTCATTTCGCGCTTCGAGGACGTCCTGCCGGCCGAAAGCGTGCACAGCGAGAAGACGCCGGTCGGCCAGGCGCTGGCCTCGGTGCTGTCCGAGATCGACGAAATCGCCAAGGCGTCCATGAGTTCCATCACCTTGGCCACCATGCTGCGCATCATCGAACGCCAGCAGACTGCCGCCGAGGCCACGGCACCAGGCAAGGTCAGGACCAGGTAGGCCATGGCGCGTAGGCGTCAAGCGGCACGGGCGCGCAGCTTGAAGCGCTGGATCTTGCCGGTTGCCGTCTTGGGCAGCTCGTCGATGAACTCGATCCAGCGCGGGTACTTGTAGGGCGCCAGTTTGGCCTTGACGTGCTGCTGCAATTCACTGGCGAGCGCGTCCGATCCGACAAATCCCGATTTCAACACCACGAAGGCCTGCGGCTTGACCAGCATGGCGTCGTCGGCGCGGCCGATCACCGCCGCCTCCAGCACCGACGGATGGGTAATCAGCGCCGACTCGACTTCGATCGGTGACACGTAGATGCCGCCCACCTTCAGCATGTCATCGCTGCGCCCGGCGTAGGTGTAGTAGCCATCGGCGTCGACGGAGTACTTGTCGCCACTGCGCGTCCAGGGGCCCTGAAAGGTGCTGCGCGTCTTCTCGCGCAGGTTCCAGTAGCCCATGGCTGCCGTCGGGCCGCACACCTGCAACTCGCCCACATCGCCCACCGGCACCGGTTGGCCGTGCTCGTCGACGATGCGCAGTTCGTAGCCAGGCACGGCAAAGCCGGTGCTACCGTAGCGCACCTGGCCAGAGCGGTTGCTCAGGAAGACGTGCAGCATCTCGGTGGAGCCAATGCCATCGAGAATCTCCACGCCAAAGTGCTCGGTCCAGCGCTTGCCGATGTCGGCCGGCAAGGCCTCGCCCGCAGACGTACACAAACGCATGCGCAGCTCGCCGCGCGCTGGCAACAGCGGGCTGGCCAGCAACGAGGCGAACAGGGTCGGCACGCCATAGAAGACCGTTGGCTGGCGCTCGCGCAGGCGCTTGAAGACCGCCTCGGGCATGGAGCGCTCGGCCATCAGCACGGCCGTGGCGCCCACCGCCATGGGAAAGCTCAGGCCGTTGCCCAGGCCATAGGCAAAGAACAGCTTGGCCGCCGAGAACACCAGATCGCTCTCGCGCAGGCCCAGCACCGGCCGGGCAAACAGCTCGGCGGTATTCATCAGGCTCGAATGGATGTGCACCGTCCCCTTGGGCGCGCCGGTGGAGCCGGAGGAGTAGAGCCAGAAGCAGGCTTCATCGGGCGAAGTCTCGGCCGGCGTGAAGTCCGGCGCGAAGCGCTCGCACAGTGGCACCATGGCGTGCAAGGCGACCGGACTGGCGGCCGGCATGGCACCCGAGACCACCACGTGCTGCAGGTGCGGCAAATGCCCGAGCAGCGGCTCCAGCTTGGGCCAGAGCTGGTCGGAGACGACCAGCGCGCGGGCGCGGCTGTCGCGCAGCATGTAGTCGTAGTCCTGCGTGGTCAGCAGCGTGTTGGCGGCCACCGGCACGACGCCGGCCAGAATGCAGCCCAGGAAGGCCACTGGCCAGTCGATGCTGTCGAGCAGGCACAGGAACACCCGTTGCTCGGGCTGCACGCCCAGCGCCGTGATGGCGTTGGCAAAGCGGTTGACACGCTGCGCCAGCTCGCCGTAGCTGTAGCTGCCGGCGTCGTCGATGAAGGCGATCTTGTCGGCCCGCCCGGCTTGCAGGTTGCGGCCGATCAGGTCGTGCGCCGCGTTGTAGACGCTTGGAAAGTCCACCCGCGGTGGCTTGGCCAGGGGGTCAACGGTGCTGAATTCAGGCATGATGACTCCTGCCGAGCCGCCTCAGAGGAGGCAACGCCCCCTTGGGGGGAAGCGAATAAATGTGAGCGTGGGGGTTCATAGTAGTTCCTCCGGCGTGACGGCGGCAAGCCGGCAATTCGGATGCTGCCCACGACCCGTATTTATAGTCCAAGGTAGGCCTCCTTGACCTGCTCATTTTTCAGCAGCTCGGCTCCCGCCCCCTCCAGCACGATGCGCCCGGTCTCCAGCACGTAGCCGCGGTCGGCGATCGACAGCGCGGCACGCGCATTCTGGTCAACCAGGCAAATCGTCGTGTGGGCGTGCTTCAAGGCGCGCACCGCGGCAAAGATCTCCGACACCAGGCGCGGCGCCAGGCCCATGGAGGGCTCGTCGAGCAACAGCAGGCGCGGCCTGGCCATCAGCGCGCGACCCATGGCCAGCATCTGCTGCTGGCCACCCGACAGCATGCC
>Ga0208628_1000888_pt1 | contig 12108 bp, 9 predicted proteins | sample LakWasMet16_LOW5_2_FD_183864 | JGI IMG/M metagenome (GOLD analysis project Ga0208628, IMG submission 183864) | Freshwater sediment methanotrophic microbial communities from Lake Washington under simulated oxygen tension - Sediment Metagenome... | ecosystem: Environmental > Aquatic > Freshwater >... | reverse complement strand
TATTTACTGATAATCAAGCCTACACTCCAAAAGCATACGGAACTGTTAATAATCAAAACTTACACGCTATTCAACAAGCTGATTTTATTATTGTTACTCATCCTTTATTTTTAGAGGAAGCTCGAAGAATCGCGAAAATTCATGAAGATTACGATTCTTTAACTTATGCTGTCGCTACCACACAAGAAATTTATAACGAGTTTTCATCTGGCACTCCTGATATTGGAGCTATTAGAGATTTTGTGAAAATGCTTTATAAACGTCCAAGCAATCCTAACTTAGCTACTAAATATTTATTGTTGTTAGGAGATGGGTCTTATAAAAATAAAGACATCAGTGTTAGCAGCAATTCTGCTTTAATTCCAACTTTCCAAACAGAAAACTCATCGTCTTACACGACATCATTTGTAACGGATGATTATTTTGGGATGCTTGATGATAACGAAGGTGATTTAGTTGCAGGTAGTCCTGATTTAGTAGATATCGGCATAGGAAGATTTCCTGCAAGAAATAAAGGAGAAGCTGTAGCAATTACAAACAAAGTTGAACATTATTATAAGAAAAATTTCGGCTTCAATGTTAATGCTATTGAATCATCATGCGTTACTGCCGAAAATGATTATCCTCAAGGAGATTGGAGAAACTGGGTGTGTTTTGTTGGTGACGACGAGGATAATAATTTACATCAAAGTGATGCTAACCTTCTTGCTAATAAAGTTTACAATAACAACAAATATTATAACGTTGATAAAATCTTTTTAGATGCTTATGTTCAAGAATCTACTGCTGGTGGTGATAGATATCCACTTGCTGTTGAAGATTTGAATAGAAGAATGGAAAAAGGAGCTTTAATTGTAAACTACACGGGACATGGTGGAGAATTGGGATTAGCAGAAGAGCGCATTGTTGAAGTAGCACAAATTTTAGACTGGAAAAACAAAAACAATATGCCTCTTATGGTTACCGCTACTTGTGAGTTTAGTAGATTTGACGATCCTGACAGAACTTCAGCTGGAGAGTATTGTATATTAAATGAAAACGGTGGTGCTATTGCATTAATGACAACTGTGAGGCTTGCGTTTTCGGGTTTAAATTTTATTTTAAATGATGCTTTTTATGATCACGCTCTTAACCCTATGACTAATGGAAAAATGCCACATATTGGTGATATTTATAAATTAACTAAACGCCAAATTGGAACAAATGAACAGTATAAAAACTTTGTGATTTTAGGAGATCCAGCTCTTAAATTATCATATCCAGAACAAAGAGTTTTTACTTCTACTATAAATTCTCAAACACTCACTTCCACTTCTAGCGATACCTTAAAAGCGCTTTCTCTTGTTAGTGTTACTGGTTACGTTGGAGATAAAAACGGAAACAAGTTAACCAATTTTAATGGTGTTGTTTATCCAACTGTGTTTGACAAAGAATCGATTGTGAAAACATTAGCCAATGATCCAGCTTCCTCTATTATGTCCTTTATACTTCAAAAAAATATTATTTATAAAGGAAAATCAGAAGTTGTTAATGGTGAATTTTCTTTTTCATTTTTAGTGCCTAAAGACATTACCTATAACTTTGGTAAAGGTAAAATTAGTTACTACGCTCATAATGGAGTAAATGATGCTAATGGATATTATGATAAAGTTGTTGTTGGTGGTTCAAATGCTAATGCCATTCTTGATAATCAAGGTCCTAATGTTAGTTTATTCATGAATGATAAAAAATTTGTTTCGGGTGGCACTACTAACGAAAACCCTAAAGTGTATGCCGAAATTACTGATATTAGCGGTATTAATACAATTGGAACTGGAATAGGCCATGATATAGTGGCGGTTTTAGATGAAAACACGAGTAAACCAATTGTATTGAATGATTTTTATGTTTCTGATTTAAACACATATAAATCTGGTAAAATAAGATATCCTTTAAACGAATTACCAGAAGGTAATCATAAGTTAAGTCTTAAAGTGTGGGATGTACAAAACAACTCATCTACTTCTTATACTGATTTTGTAGTTTCTAGTAAAGCTGAACTTGCATTAACTCATGTTTTAAATTATCCCAATCCTTTTACAACTAAAACCAAGTTTTTCTTAGAGCACAACCAATGTTGTACAAGTTTAAAATTATCTATTCAGATATATACTATTTCCGGAAAAGTGGTAAAATCTATCAATCAAACAATAAATAACGAAGGATTTCGTTTTGATGGAATAGAATGGGATGGAAAAGATGAATTTGGAGATAAGCTAGCTAGAGGCGTTTATATTTATAAAGTTTCTGTTACGGATGGCTCATCAAAAAAAGCCGATAAAATAGAAAAGTTGGTAATTCTAAATTAATTATATCTTTGATGCTCTCTTTTAACAAAAAAGAAAAAACAATGCGAAAACGAATTATAGGAACTATAGGTACAAGTGCAATTTTATCTTCACAGGCAATTGCTCAAACAAGTAGTTCGTCAAACCTTACAACACAAGAATTAAGCGGAAGAGTAAATACTATTACCACCGCTGTTCCTTTTTTAATGATTGCTCCTGACTCTAAACAAGGAGGCATGGGAGAAGTTGGTGCAGCTACACCAGCTGACGGAAATAGCATACACTGGAATGTTGCTAAAATGGCATTTGCTGAGAAAAAAGGCGGAGCTGCAATTTCTGTAACACCTTGGTTAAAACAATTAGTACCAGATATTTATTTGTACTATGTTGCTGGTTACGGAAAAATTAGTAAAACACAAACTATTGGTGCATCGCTTCGTTATTTTTCTTTAGGAAATATTACGTTTACTGATATTGTTGGTAATACTACTGGACAATTTAGACCAAATGAATTTGCTGTTGATTTAGCTTATTCCCAAAAATTATCTAAAACATTTTCTGCTGGATTAGCGGCTCGTTACATTCGTTCGAATTTAACTGGCAACTATACTTTAAGTAATGGACAGCCAACAAAGCCTGGTACTTCTGTAGCTGTTGATGTTGGCATCTATTATCAATCTCAAAAACTTAAAATTAATGATAAGAAAGCAACTGCTTCTTTAGGTTTAGTTGTCAGTAACATTGGTCAAAAAATATCATATTCTGTAAAAAAAGATTTTATTCCTATTAATTTAAGATTAGGTGGGGGATTAAAATTTGATATTGATGATGCTAACACTTTTGGAATTTATGGTGATATTAATAAATTATTAGTTCCAACACAACCAGTTTATAAAAAAGCATTAGATTCTTTAGGAAACGAAACGGCTGTTGATGCTATTGACAATAACGGAAATAAAATCATTGCTGCAGGTAAAGATCCAAACGTACCAGTAGCAAAAGGAATGATTCAATCCTTTAATGATGCGCCAGGTGGAAGTGCAGAAGAGTTAAGAGAAATTAACTACAGTATTGGTTTTGAATATTGGTATGCAAAAACATTTGCAGTAAGAGCAGGTTATTTTAATGAATCTAAAACAAAAGGTAATCGTAAATTTTTTACAGCTGGTATTGGTTTAAGATATAATGTATTTGGATTGGATATGGCTTACTTAATTCCAATTACACAACGTAATCCGTTACAAAACACATTACGCTTTACTTTAACATTTGACTTTGATGCGTTTAAAGAGCAAAACAAAGAAACTCCTAAACCTGTTGAATAAATAGAACTCTAAATAAAAAAAGCCCCCAACAAAATTGTTGAGGGCTTTTTTTATTGAATGCTAATTTAGCAAATATAAGACGTAGGCTTAAAATGTCAGTTCGAGCGAAGTCGAGAAGTAGACTAGATTTTATTTTTTTCTTCTTCGTTGTTTCTCTTTCATAATTAATCCTAATTCGCGTCCTGTTTGGCCTTTAACAGATGTATTCTCTTGAGCTCTTCTAATTAAATATGGCAACACCTCTTTCACTGGGCCGTAAGGAACATACTTAGCTACATTATAATTAGCTAAGGCTAAATTATAACTTATATGATCGCTCATGCCTAATAATTGAGAGAAAAAAACGCGCTTATCAGAACTTGCAATAGCGTACTTATTTAATAATTCCACTAAAAACAAACTACTTTTTTCGTTATGAGTTCCTGCGCAAAGTCCCATCATATCAATATTCTTTACGCATTCTGTTAACGCTAAATTATAATCTATATCCGAATCTTCTTTTGTATCTTGAATAGGAGACGCATATTTTTTTTCGATAGATCTAGCTCTTTCCTTTTCCATATATGCACCACGAACTAACTTAGCTCCCACATGAAATCCATTTGCTTTTCCGTTAGCAATTGTTTGTTTCAAAAAATTTAATCTATCTTTTCTATATAGCTGAAATGTATTAAATACAATTGCTTTTTCTTTATTAAATAAAGCCATATTTTCATCAGCTAAAGCATCAATAGCGGGCTGTATCCAACTTTCTTCAGCATCAATAAACAAAGGTTGATTGGCAGCATGAGCTTCTTTACTTATTTGATGAACACGTTGCTTAACTTTTTCATATTCTTTAGTTTCGGCATCTGTTAATTTTTCATTAGCACTCACTTTTTCTAATAAACCAAAACGAGCTAAGCCAGTTACTTTAAATACCGAAAAAGGAATATGTTTGTCGTTTTTAGCTTTATGAATAGTTTCGATGGTTTCTTTACAACAAGCATCAAAATCAGCTTCACTTTCTTTTCCTTCAACACTGTAATCTAATATAGTTCCAATATTGTATTTACCTAATTCGGCAATAGTTCTATCGCATTCCGTAATGTTTTCGCCACCAACAAACTGTTTAAAAATGGTGTTTTTTATTAACCCTTTAAAGCCAATTGCTAATCCAATTGGAGCAGCCACTGCACCAAACTTAACCAATGCAGGATTACTTACCATTTTAAATAACCAATACGAACGATTTAAATCGCTGTTTGATTTTGCCTTAAAAGCATTTTCAGTATTATCAAAAGAAATCATATACAAATTTGAGCTCAAATATAACGGTTTTATGGCGATTGAAAGTTGACTTAACTCATAAAGTTTAATTTTAACCAAAATTTGTAAAACATTGATTACCATTACGAAACAATATGTTTTCTATATCCTCGTTTTACAATAAAAATAGTACTTTTGCTTATGCTAGTTGCCGACTTAATAACAGACGAAATTCCTCCATTAAAACACACTGATACAGTTGAAATGGCTTTGGATTGGATGGAACAATTTAAAGTATCTCATTTAGCTGTTGTTAAAGACAGAGAATTAGTTGGTTTAGTTTCCGAACATGACTTGATGGACTATAATCATCCTGAAGAAAAAATAGAGGAATTAAAAACGCCCTTATTAAAACCTATTATTCACAACTATCAGCACACTTACGATTTATTAAAATTAATGATGTCTTTTAATTTAACATTGATTCCAGTGTTAGATGACAAAGAATTATATAAAGGTTGTATTACATTAAAAGGATTATTACAAAATATTTCGGCAATGGCATCGGTACAAAACCTTGGAGGTGTTATTGTATTAGAAGTTAATCAAGCAGATTATTCGTTAACACAAATAGCAAGTATTATTGAAGGTAATGACGCTAAAATATTAAGTGCTCACGTATCTTCAGTGCCAGATAGTACAAAAGTAGAAGTGACCTTAAAAATAAATAAAGAAGATTTATCTCGTATTCTTCAAACTTTTTATCGCTACAATTATGTGGTAAAAGCTTCTTTTCAAAACAGTGATTTTGAAAGTGGAATGAAAAATAAATTGGATGAATTCATGCATTTCTTAAACATATAGACTGCTTTAAATCATGACAATTGCTGTATACGCCAGAAATACCAAAGATAATTATCCTGATTACTTAGAAAATTTACTGGCGCTATCCATAAGTGAAAACTTTAAAGTCATAGTTTTTAAACCTTACTTAGATTTTTTAAATACGAGTTTAAATAAATCATTTACAGTTAACACCTTTTCCAATTCAGAAGAATTAATTGCCAAAGCAGATTACGTCATTTCTTTAGGTGGAGATGGCACCATGCTTGAAACCCTTGAATATGTTCGAAAATCGGGCATTCCTGTTTTAGGTGTAAACACAGGGCGTTTAGGTTTTTTAGCAACCGTTTATAAAGAAGATTTTAAAAAATCGATTCAACTTTTAATCAAAGAAAAATTTACACTTGATAAAAGAGAATTAATTGAGTTAGATAAAACTACTTGTTTTAACGAAGTCAATTACGCCTTAAACGAATTCACAATTCATAAAAAAGAATCGAGTGCTATGATTAATATTGATACGTATGTAGATAATATTTTCTTGAACTCCTATTTTGCAGATGGATTAATTGTATCAACACCTACTGGCTCTACTGCCTACTCGCTTAGCTGTGGAGGTCCAATTATGGTGCCTGATTCGGATAATTTTATTATTACTCCTATTGCACCACATAATTTAAACGTGAGACCGATTGTAATTTCCAACAATAAAACCTTAAGCTTTAAAGTAAGTGGTAGAAGCGATAGTTTTAATGTATCCTTAGATTCTCGATCAAAAACTATTAATAATTTATCAGAACTAATTATTAAAAAAGCTGATTTTAAATTTCATATGATAAATTTAGAAGGCCAGCATTTTTTTGAAACCCTCAGAAACAAGCTACTATGGGGTATTGATAAAAGACATTAAATTTTGAACCATAAAAGGCATAAAAGTTCATGTAAGAAAGCTAAAATAAGTACTACAAATAATCTTATATGATTAAAAAAAATAACCGCATAGAAACATAGACTAAAAATAAAGGGAATATTAGTGTCAGATAGAAAATACGTTTTACACATAGTGCTATGAGAAACGAAGCTTCAACTATGGACGACTTAAACAAACAAAACAAATACTATATCCCTATGTGGTTCAAAAACAAAAAACATTCTTAATTACTATTGAAAAATATTCAAACTCAAATAAAAAAAAAATAATTAATTTTAGCACCGATAAAACCATTTAAACACAATTTATGTCATTTATTCACACCATTGTAGCCAGACAAATTTTAGATTCTCGTGGAAACCCAACCATTGAGGTAGATGTAGTAACAGACCAAGGTATTTTAGGAAGAGCAGCCGTTCCATCTGGAGCATCAACAGGCATGCACGAAGCAGTGGAATTACGTGATAACGATAAAACACAATATTTAGGAAAAGGCGTTTTAAAGGCCGTAAATAATGTAAATGGCCCAATTGCCGAAAAATTAAAAGGCATGTATATTTTTGATCAAGCGGCTATTGATACCGCTATGATTGAATTAGATGGCACACCAAATAAAGCAAACTTAGGGGCAAATGCTATTCTGGGTGTTTCGTTAGCAGTTGCTAGAGCAGCATCAGAAGAATGTCGCCAACCATTATACCGTTATGTAGGTGGAGTTAACTCTAATATCTTACCTATACCGATGATGAACATTTTAAATGGTGGGTCACATGCTGATAACGGAATTGATTTTCAAGAATTCATGATTATGCCAATTGGTGCTGAAAGTTTTAGCGAAGGTTTAAGAATGGGAACTGAAATTTTTCATCATTTAAAGGCCGTTTTAAAATCACAAGGATTAGCTACTAATGTAGGTGATGAAGGTGGATTTGCGCCAAACTTTAAAAACAACGAAGAGGCAATTAAAGCAGTTATGCAAGCTATTGATAAAGCAGGTTACAAAGCTGGTGAAGATATTTATATTGCGATGGATGCAGCTGCTTCTGAATTTTATAATACTGAAGAAAATGTATACCACTTTAAAAAATCAACAGGCGATAAATTAACATCGGCACAAATGGTTGATTTTTGGGCTGATTGGAGAAAAAAATATCCTATCATTTCTATTGAAGATGGTTTTGCAGAAGAAGATTGGAATGGCTGGAAATTAATGACAGATAAATTAGGATCATCCACACAATTAGTAGGAGATGATTTATTTGTAACCAATGTTAACTTCTTACAAAAAGGAATTGATATGGGAGTAGCTAACTCTATTTTAGTAAAAGTAAACCAAATTGGAACCTTAACTGAAACCATTAACGCGGTTTCGTTAGCACATACTAATAGCTACACATCGGTAATGAGCCACCGTAGTGGAGAAACAGAAGATACAACAATTGCTGATTTAGCGGTTGCATTAAGCTGTGGACAAATTAAAACTGGCTCAGCATCTCGTAGCGACCGGATTGCAAAATACAACCAATTATTGCGTATTGAAGAGCAATTAGGAAACAACGCACGTTACATTGGAAAAGACTTTAAGTTTTTAAAAAAGTAAGAAACATAAAATGAATTTAAAATCCCCCCCAACAGAATTGTTGGGGGGATTTTTATTTGCTACAATATATAGCAATCAAATGCTCCTTTTTAAATTAATTTCGGTAAATGAATCAATTGCCAATAGTTAAATTAAAACCAGCATTTCATAAGGAGAAAGAAGTTGTTCAGCTCGTTTTTATTAAAAATGATGAATTAAATAATTTGTTAAGAGCTAACACGGGAATGCGTTGGAGCAAAACCATGAATTGTTGGTACTTACCTTTTTACAAAACCATTACACAGGATTTGTTTATGTTACTAAAACCAAAATTTTATTTGGATTATAGTGATTTAAAAAAACATCAAGAATTATTTGACATAAAAAAGGAAGCAGAACCCATTATAAAACCAACTGATGTATTGCAAGAATTATCAGAGGAATCTTTACAAAAAATAGAAGAATTTAAATTGTGGTTAAACTCAAAGCGCTATAGCGACAGTACCATTGGAACTTATACAGATGCTTTAAAAACATTTTTACGGTATTATGCCCATAAACCAATAACAGAAATAACTAACAACGATTTAATAAAATTCAATAACCATTACATTATGGCAAATCATTTTTCGGCTTCGTATCAAAACCAAGTGGTAAATGCTGTAAAATTATTTTTCGGTAAGATTGAAAACAAAAAATTAAATCCAGAATTAGTGCATCGCCCTAAACGCCCTAAATTATTACCAAATGTATTGAGCAAAGAAGAAGTGAAGTTAATTTTAAATGCCCATGGTAATATTAAACATAAGGCAATGTTAAGCTTAATATATAGCTGTGGATTAAGGAGAAATGAATTATTAAATTTAAAATTAGAAGATATTAATTCGAACCGAAATATTATAACTATTAGGCAAGCAAAAGGGAGAAAAGACAGAATAGCACCGCTATCAAATAAAATACTCGAAACCCTAAGGATTTATTATACCGAATATAAACCTAAAATTTGGCTTTTTGAAGGAGAAGATAAAGGTGAAAAATACTCAGAACAAAGTTTACAAAGTGTATTTAAACAAGCACTAAATAAAACAAAAATCAATAAACCAATAACATTACATTGGTTAAGACATAGTTTTGCCACTCATCTATTGGAAAGTGGTACGGATTTAAGGTACATACAAGAATTACTAGGACATAGCAGTAGTAGAACTACAGAAATTTACACACATGTGAGCACTAAAAGTCTACTGCAAATTAAGAGCCCATTTGATGATTTATAATTTTTTGTATATTTATAGTAAATATGATACGCATCATACAAAGCCAACCTATTATTGGTAGATATGTATGACTACGTCATACATATAAGTAAGTTATGCCGCACCGTTGGACACACAACAACGAAACTAACTTTTGACAACAAAGCTCTAGTTCCAATAATTCCTATTTCAAATTCGCTAGCGACAATTTAGACTCGACAATTATTTAGCAACGTGTTGACCTCACAAAACGTATCGACCATTGTGTGAAAATGAGACTATCAGTTTATTCTTTTTTATTGTTCCTAGGGAAATTGAACAATAGTGATGTAAGAATTGGTAACACAAAAATAGCAATGGTAGACAATGAAAATGCATAGGCTTTAATACCTGAATGCGCTTCTGACGAAGTCGCATGATTTTCAGGATAAAAAAACTCGAATATCAATTTCACTCCCAACATAAATATTACAATAAATGCGGCAACATCTAAAAATGGAAAACGCGCCATTAACTTTACAAAGTAGCTTGCAACAATACGCATGGTAATAATTCCAATAAAAACACCTATGCAAACAATGTAGATGTTTTGTGAAAATGCTCCTGCGGCTAATACATTGTCTAATGAAAACACAAGGTCCATTGCTTCTACCATAATAACAGTAGACCAAAATTGATTTAAACCAAATAAGCGTTTTTTAGGCGGAGTAAATTCTTTAACTTCCTCTGAAGCCTCATCCATTATATTTTTATGTTTAAAGGCTTTATCGTAAAAGAATTTAAGAGCAAGAAATAATAAATAACCACCACCGACAAGCTTGACCCAATCAATTTGTAGTAAATAGCCTGCCAATAAAAGTGCTGCTCCTCTAAAAATATATGCGAAAATTAAACCTATACGCAAAGCTCTGCTTCGTTGCTTCTCTGGTAAATCCATAACTAACGTGGCAAGTACCGCCGCATTGTCAACAGAAAGTAAACCCTCAACAAAAATAATGTTGAGAATAGTAAAAAATGCTTTGTTTAAATCAGAGCCGAGTATATTGTGTAAAAAATCCATATTCAATTGTGCGAACTAAATTAGGGTTTATTATGCAGACACGAAAGCTATGTTTAAATTAACCGCAGAAAAGAAAACGGCGGCAGCATAACACACGGTTTATTCTATTTGGGCATTCGGCTTCGGCATTTGCAAAAGCAGTCGCTCTCGCGAAAGGAAATTATTTTTGCTTTGCAAATGTCTAATAAAATTATAGCTTTGTTAGTAATATTTCGGTAGACAATGTTTCAAATCCCCAAACAGAAATAAACCGCGAAAACGTTATGTGTCAGCGTTTGACGAGAACCATCAAACTATATTTCGACAACAAAGTTCTTGTTCTTTTACTTCATATTTCAAATTCCGTGGCGACAATTTAAAAATCAAATTATCAAGTATCGTTTCGACCTCACTAAACTCGTTAGACCTATAAGCAGACCACACTAAATGTGCCGACCTATGTACGTTTTCAATAAAACTACACAAACGGTAAATTCATCTAAGAGAATTCTAACTATTTTTATTTAACAAAATCATTTATCAATTTAAGTATGAAAGTAGAAAGACAAATAGTTGACATCAAATTTATTGGACAAGTTATGCTAAGTATTTTATTAGGTGGTCTTATTGGACTAGTAATAGAGTATTTCACAAAGTCACATAATGCAGTTCTAATTTGTGCAGTTGGTTCAGGCATAGCTTCAATTTGGCGACTACGGAATAAAAAACTAAATAAAACGCCGAACACATAACCGCACCTAAATTTAATTTGGGCATTCGGCTTCGGCATTTGCAAAAGCGGTCGCTCTCGCGAAAGACATTTATTTTCGCTTTGCAAATGTCCAATAAACATTTAGCTTTGTTAGGAAACATTTCGGTAGAAAACGGTTTCAAAGCCCAAACTGAAATTTAGCTGCAATCCGTTATATGCAAGGCGTGAAAAATAAATAATGTTGACAATAGACACTATAATTGGAAATAAATTAGACGAGATTTGTCTAGTTCAATACAGCGACACAGAAAATTCTTATTGGACAGAAAGCGTTATTTTGATATTTCAAAACATACATTACGTTATAAATGTTAACCCTGACAATGATGAAGTTGAAATACTTTTTCAAGACCAATCTCAAGTGCTTCCTAAAGACCAATTCAAAATCGACGACGACAACATTATTAGAATATCTAAACGTCCAGACAATGCAATGTTTAACTTGTTAGGCAGTAAATTGACTTGGGTTTGGGAAATGACAAACAACCAAGGTTATTTTGACGGAATACAATTTCAATTTAATTGTAAGACAAATAACATTGTTCAATTTATAGCAATTGCTTCTAGACTTCAAATAAATATACTAAGCTCGACAGAAACGCCCAGCATATAACCGCACCTAAATTTAATTTGGGCATTCGGCTTCGGCATTTGCAAAAGCGGTCGCTCCCGCGAAAGAAGTTTATTTTCGCTTTGCAAATGTCCAATAAACATTTAGCTTTGTTAGTAGCATTTCGGTAAGAAACGGTTTCAAAACCCAAACTAAAATTTAGCTGCAAAACGTTATA
>Ga0208628_1000886_pt1 | contig 12142 bp, 8 predicted proteins | sample LakWasMet16_LOW5_2_FD_183864 | JGI IMG/M metagenome (GOLD analysis project Ga0208628, IMG submission 183864) | Freshwater sediment methanotrophic microbial communities from Lake Washington under simulated oxygen tension - Sediment Metagenome... | ecosystem: Environmental > Aquatic > Freshwater >... | reverse complement strand
GTACGTTCCGATGGTTTGTACGAACGACGCGTGGCATTGAAATTATTGCGGCCCGGCCTTGGCGATGCCGGACTGCGGCAACGCTTTACGCGCGAACGGCAAATTCTTGCGCGGCTCGCCCATGCAAACATCGCACGCTTGCTGGACGCCGGCATCATGGCCGATGGTCAGCCGTATCTGGCACTGGATTACGTCAACGGCGAACCGATTACCGATTACGTCAAACGCCTGAACCTGGATTTGCGCGCGCGCCTGTTGCTTTTCCGGCAAGTCTGCGATGCGGTCAGCCATGCCCACGCCAATCTGGTCGTGCATCGTGATTTGAAACCTTCGAACATCATGGTCACGCCAAACGGCGAGGTGATGTTGCTGGATTTCGGTATCGCGAAATTGCTTGATCACAAGACCGGCGAACATACCGAAATAACCCAGACCGGACATCGCACTTTCACTTTGCACTACGCCGCGCCGGAACAACTGCGGGGCGAAATCATCAGCACGCTGACCGACGTCTATGCCCTCGGCGTCGTGCTGTACGAAATTCTTGCAGGCTGCAAACCCTATGCACCCGAACGCAAGACCGACGCCGCCTGGGAAGAAGCCATCCTGAAAGACGAGCCTATCAGGCCGTCGCAAGCACTGCTGAAAAATACCACCGCGATCGCGCAAAGCCATAACAAACGCGTGGCAAAACAATTGGCGAACGATCTCGACAATGTCGTATTGAAAGCGCTGGCGAAAGATCCCGAATCACGCTACGCCTCGGTCGAATCTTTCAAGCAGGATTTATTGCGTTATCTCGATGGCCAACCGGTGCACGCGCGTCCCAACAGTCTTGGGTACCGCACGCAAAAATATATCCAGCGCCATGCGTTCGCCGTGGTTGCCGGCGTCGGCGTAAGCACCGTGCTGGCAATCGCGCTGGCGATTACCAGCTGGCAGGCGAACCAGGCTTTCAAGGAGGCCAATCGCGCGGAGGCGATGCAGGGATTCGTGGTAGCGCTGTTCGAAAATACCGGCGACAAAACCAATCCCGAAGACGTGAACGTACGTGAGTTGCTCGATGCCGGCGTGCGTCGTGCCGACACCGAATTATCAAACCAGCCGCAAGCGCGTGCGGAATTGCTCGGGCTGATTGCACGCCTGCGGTCCGGCCTGGGCGATGATCGCGAAGCATTGCGCCTGCTCGACAAACAATCAATGGCATTCATGCAACTGGACATCAACACGCCACCGGAACTGCGTCTGGAATCGCTTGCGATCCGCGGCCACAGTTTGCGGCAGCTCGGGCAATACGATGCCTGTATCCGGGATCTGGCACCGTACCTGCAAGTCGCCGAAGACATTTCCGATAAAGCGCCGAAAATCAGTTCCGCCTATTTTTCCGAACTCGGACGCTGCCACGGCGCACAAAGTGGCATCAGCGTCGCCCGCGATTTATTCGGCAAGGCTTTGCAGATTCGCAAAAGCATGAATAACGAAAAAGCCCTGCAGGCGGAAAGTCTCGCCGATCTGGCAAAACTGCTTGGCGACGAAAAAAAATATTCGCAGGCCATTTCCCAGGCGCGCGAAGCCTTGTCGATGCTGCGCCAGGCCAGCGGTGAACGTAATGCACTCGGTGTCGGCATCTGGTACGACCTTGGCCGTTTTTACCGCGGAGCGGGCAATATGCGCGAAGCCGAAGCCGGCTTCCGGCAGGCGCTGGATATCAGTCAGAATCGCTTTGGCGTGAACCATCCGCTCAACGGGCCCAGCCAACAGGCATTGGCGGAAATATTAATCACCAAGAATGAATTCGATGAAGCGGCACGCCTGCTCAGCACGAGCAAGGAGCATTACCAAAGGCAATGGGGCGAGGATAATCCGAGGCTGGCCGACATCGCCCTGCAACAGGCATATGTAGCATTGCAACGCGACAACCCGCAGGACGGCATTGCGTTTGCGAATGAAGCACAGCGCTTGTTTGCAAAATCCCGGCAAGCCGACCAGTACGTTGCCGCCACCTGTCTATTGGCGCAGGCGCAGGCAGCCCAGGAACCGGAAAGCCCGCAGGCGCTACAAACTGCCGGGCTTTGCTTCTCGCTGGCGGTGAAACAAAAATCACCGCAACTGCAAAACTACGCGGTGGCAATGGCCAATCTGGCAATGGATCGTGACGACGCCGCACTCGCCGATCAACGCTTGAAAGTGGCCACCGCCGCAAGCAAGACAAGCTCGGCGGGTTTGGTGCTGGCCTGGCTGCGCTTGCAGGAATTACAGAAAAGTTTTGCGCTCGATGACGCCGTTTTCAACCGGGTGGAAACGACCCTGAAACAACAGGTACCGCCGCAACTGGATTTGCTGCGTGCCAGCGCCGCGTTGCGGGCAAATTATTATTGCCGCAACCAGCGATCATTCGATGGTGAACAACTGCGGACAAAAATTATGGCCGAGGCAACACGGCTCAATCCGGAACGCAGGTTTGAAATCAGGCAATTGCAGGGCTTGAGCAAAGCCTGCCATTGAAACCTTCGTCGCACTATTCCTCGTAATCATTGCGATCATCAAGCGGCAGCACTGCCTGCTGCAAATCGATACGTCCTTCGCCCGCCATGATTTTCTTGAACTCGCTGCGCGAGACCGAAACGTAGCGTTCGTTGCCGCCGATTTGCACCTGAGGACCTTCCTTGACCGCGCGGCCGTTTTCATCAACGCGCACGACCATGGTCGCCTTCTTGCCCGTGTGGCAAATGGTTTTAATTTCGGTCAGTGAATCGGCCCAGGCCAGAAGATACTGGCTGCCTTCAAACAACTCGCCGCGAAAATCGGTACGCAAGCCGTAAGCCAACACCGGAACATTGTGTTGATCGACAATTTCCGTCAGTTGCCATACCTGGTTCTTGGTCAGGAATTGCGCTTCGTCCACCAGCACGCAATCGATTTTGTTGTGCTTCGCGACGACGCGATTCAGCAGAATTTCCAGATCGTCATCGCGTTCAAAAACCACCGCTTTCGCTTTCAGGCCGATGCGGGACGCCACCATGCCTTCACCGGCCCGGTTATCCAGTTTGGGTGTGAAAATCAGCGTCCGCATGCCGCGCTCGTGATAGTTGTAGGCACTCTGCAGCAAGGTGGTCGTCTTGCCGGCGTTCATCGCCGAGTAATAGAAAAAAAGTTTAGCCATGCCAAGGCACTCTCAGAATTGGAAGATGATTGCTTATCCGGCCGTTTTTATTTTTTCTTCGGCTCGGGCTTGACTTCAAGCGGCCCGATACTCACGTTGCCGGTCGGCGGATTTTTCCAGGTTTCATCCTGCCATTTGAAATACAGCTCGGGCTTCCAGAACTTATCCTGATAATACTGCGAACCGTCGATCGTCTCCGATCCGGTTGGCGTGAAAATGGTAATCGTCAAGTTGCCGACCATGCCGGTGCGGCTGCCGGTAACGGAATTCTTGGCACGGCGCAGCGCGATGGCAAGACGTTTCTTGGCGACGTCGTCACCGTAGGTTTCATAGAGAGCTTTACCAAGCTCGACCGCTTGCACGCGCTCGTCTGCGGTCAATGCATTCCAGTAATTTTCGCGTCGAAGCAGCATGGTGCGATAGTGGCGTTCGGCTGCCATATCCATCCATGCATAGGCAAGCGGCCGGTTAACCGCCACACCTTCGCCTTTCCACAGCATCTCGGCCACCATGCCCTGCGACGGCTTGTCGGAGAATTTTGCGCCGCGCTTGAAATGTATCAATGCTTCGGCATAACGGCCTTTTTGATATGCCAGCAAGCCGCGGTTGCGATGCATGAGATCGGGATGCGCATCGATGAAACTCTCGGACGACATGATCGTCTTGTCCATTTGTCTCGTTTTGGAGACTGCGTCCTCCGGAACGGCGCATGCGCCCATCAAAAATGCCATTGCAAGCAGACTTTTAAAACCATTTTTCATTTTTTCATTCCGGTCGGTTAATTTTTTATGCCAATTCCATCTTCAACAACTGCATTGCCTTGACGAATTCGCCATCGAGGCCTGACGTCACGTCCAGTGTTTCGCCAGTCTGCGGATGCTTGAATTTTAATCTATTGGCGTGCAAAAGCATGCGATGCACGCCCATCATTCTGAAAGTTCGGTTATGCCTGCCGTCCCCGTGGCTGGTGTCGCCGACAAGGTGATGGAACACGTGTTTCAGGTGCCGTCTTATTTGCCGAAACCTGCCGGTATAAGGCGTGCATTGCACGAGCGCGTAGCGGGAGCTTTCGTGATGCGCCGACGCCACTTCGATTTCGGCCGTCGCAAGCCGCCTGAATTCCGTGACCGCCGGCTTTTTTTCCGGCTTGCCGGGCCCGCCGTCCAGATCATGGTCAACGGTAAAAGATTCTTCCGGCCAACCGCGGCAAATCGCCAGGTAGTTCTTTTCCACTTCGCGCGTCATGAATTGCTTGCCGAGCGTTGACGCACTTTGATTGTCGAACGCAATCAGCAGGCAACCGCTGGTCGCACGATCGAGCCGGTGTATCAAGAAAATCTTGCAGCCGAATTGCTCGCGCAAACGGTCATGCAGAAAATCGTCTTCGCCGCGTGCCAATGCACTCGAGTGCGCCATCAAGCCGGCCGGCTTGTTCACTACCGCAATGAACTCGTCGCGATACAACACTTCGATCATCGGCTTTGGCGGCGTTGTCTCGACTTCGATCACGCGCGCTTGAACCAGGCGGCAAGCATCGCGAAAACCCCGATGCCAAGTGCAATCCAGGTTTTTACATTCAGATGAAAGTAAACCGGCGACTGCGTATCGAATAAATAAAACAGCGCGGCACACACCAGGAACCCGCTCGCCAGCACCAGACAGGCAAGCCGGAATTGCGCCAGCACGGTAAGCCGGGACAATTCCGCAATCTCGTCCGAACGCATTTTCAGGCTATGTTCGCCGCTGACTTGCTGGGCAAACCAGTTGCGAATCAGGCGCGGCATGTCCGGCGCCTGCGAAACGATTTCCGGCATTCGCTTCTGCAACTCCGCCATCAATGTGGCCGGGCTATAGCGCTCCCGCAAAATGGTTTCCAGCACCGGTTTCGCCACGGCAAACAAATCCAGTTTCGGATCCAGTTGTCGTGCAACACCTTCGATATTCAGCAGTGTTTTCTGCAGCAGGATCAGCTGCGGTTGCACCGTCAATTCATAACGCTGGGCGGTACGGAAAATTTTCACCAACACTTCCGCCAACGAAATTTCCGATAGCGGTCTCGTGAAATACGGCTCGCAAACGGCTCGGATCGCCGCTTCCAGTTCGTCGATACGGATATTCGATGGCATCCAGCCGGCTTGAACATGCAGCTCGGCAATCCGGCGGTAATCGTTCTTGAACATCGCCATGAAATTTTCGGCGAGATAATACTGGTCGCGTTGATCGAGCTGCCCGACGATGCCGAAGTCCAGCGCGATATAACGCGGATTATCCTTGCGCGTCGCATCTACCCAAATATTGCCTGAGTGGGCATCGGCGTGGAAAAAATTGTCGCGAAATACCTGCGTGTAAAACAGGCGCACGCCTTTGGCTGCCAGTTTTGACAAGTCGATGCCGGCTTCGGTCAGTGCCGCCACGTCGTCCGAGCCGATACCCGAAACCCGTTCAAGCGTGAGCACGTCTTCACGGCTGTAGTCCCAGAAAACTTCAGGCACGTACAAATCGTCCGAGTCTTTCCAAAGGCGCCGCATATAACTCGCGTTGGAACCTTCACGCTGCAAATCCAGTTCGGCATGCAGCGTGTTCTCGATTTCATCGACCACTTCATGCGGTCGGATTTTTTCGGCATTCGGATGATGACGCTCGGCAAAATTCGCCAGATGCCTCAACAAGCCGATATCGGCCTTGATCTGCCCCGCGATGCCTGGCCGCAACACCTTGACCACCACTTCCTTGCCATTGTGCAAAGTCGCGGGATGCACCTGCGCAATCGAAGCGGACGCCAATGGCGTTTCATCGAAACTTGCAAACAACTCAGCGATCGGTTTTCCCAATTGCGTTTCGATAATGTTTTTTGCGGTAGCTCCGGCAAACGGTGCAACCTGGTCACGCAACTTGGCCAGCTCGTCGGCGATATCCTGCGGTATCAGGTCACGGCGGGTCGACAATATCTGGCCGAATTTTACGAAGATCGGACCGAGCTCCTGCAAGGCAAGACGCAAACGCTCGCCGCGCGGCAAGTTGGCTTCTTCGGTGCGCGCCGGCGTGAACGGCTTCAACAACCATAGCCATTTTCCGAACGCGGTGTCTTCCAGCAGCGAATCCAGACGATGACGCAACAACACGCGGGCGATTCTTACGGCACGCAAGGTCGAACTCATGCATTCGGCTCCTGCGATTGTTTCAATTTCTCGAAACGCGCCAGCACGCGCTCGGCGCGATCGCGTAAATCATCGACGTCTTCATTGAATGCGGCCTGTTCTGCGCCGCCCACGACGTCTCGCGATTCTTCCGTTAAATAGTCGACGCCGTCCTTACTGAATTTTTTTGCGATGCTCGCGCCTTGCCTGAAGGCCTCACGCAAGGCTTTGGCGATTTGCGGACCGATGATCGCGCCAAAGGCATCGGCAAAAGGCTTATCCCAATCCGGATCGAAATTCTTCGCGAGGTTCTGCAACTGGCGCGCCAATTCGGCATCGCCATTGATTCGCACTTTGCCGACCGGTGCGCCATTGCCAGAGCGGAAAAATGGCAGTTGCGATAGTGCGCCGGAGATTGTACTGCGAATTCCCAGATCGGCTTCGCCGTCCTGCACGGGCCCGACTCTTAATTGATTGCCATCAACGGAAATTTCCAGCGCAATCGCGGGTGCTTCCAGTGCCAAGTGAATGCGGCGTTGATCGAGTTTCGAAATCGCGGCCTGCGTGTCTGGATCAAGTGCAAGCACCCGATTCAAGGCCTGCTCGAGCGCACGGCCCGCAAGCGGCTTGAGGGTATCGAAAAACGAGACGGAAGTATTCATATGCTTATTGTATCGGGCTTGCGGGTGTTTTGAAGCCATTTACCTTTTCATGACATGAAACTGGCCGTGGGAGCATCCGTCAGGCGCGAATGCACGATGTGTACGTACCGTCACCCCCGCGCAGGCGGGGGCCTGGTGCCATTACTCTGATGCATGAAGTCGCTGGGTCCCCGACAAGAGCGTTCGGGGATGACGATCATTTTAGTTTGAATTGTGCAGCGTATTCATTTGCGCTTGTCTTGTGTCGATTCCCACCAGGCTCGCAATCGTTTCAAGCCCTCTTCGGTGCTGACCTGCGGCTCATAATTGAAATCGCGCTTGGCGGCCGAAATGTCGTACCAGTGCGGGGTCGATAATTGTTCGGCCAGAAATCGTGTCATCGGTGGTTCTCCCTTCAATGGCAGCAGATGCCATGCTGCTTCAAGCACTGCCCCGGCGACATACGCCACACCATACGGAATACTTCCCGTCACCTGCGGAGCATCGGCTGCCTTCAGCAGGGCATTCACGGTCTCGTGCACCGGCCTGGGTTCGCCATTGGAAATGAAATACGCCTTGCCGGCGCAGGCGGAGCCGATATCGAGATGATCGAAGGCCTGCAGATGTGCATGCACGACATTGTCGATGTAGGTGGTGTCCATCTTGTTGAAACCTCCTGCGATGAATTTCAGTCTTCCGGCTTTGGCGCGTTCAACAAGACGCGGAAGCAATTGCGTGTCGCCAGGACCCCAAATCAATCGTGGCCGTAACGACACGGTTGCCAATGTCGATGAATTGGCCGCGATCACGTTTTTTTCGGCGATGGTTTTTGTCGCCGGATATGGCGCCTTGAAATTCTCGCCGTAAGCCGTGTTGATTTCATTGCCGCCTTCGACCGGCGTGCGTCCGGCATGCGTTACGCTCGGCGTCGAGGTGTAAACGAGTTTTTTAATGCCGTGCTCGCGACAAGCCGCCAATACGTTTTCGGTGCCGACCACATTGGCATCGCAGTAGCTTTTATAACTGCCCCAGGCGCCGGCCTTGGCGGCATTGTGGAAAATCGCATCCTGGTTCTTGCACGCATTGATTACTGCCTGACGGTCGGCAAGATCGCCAAGAATTTGTCGTACGCCCATTTTTTCCAGTGCCGGATAAAACGTGCGTTGAAAGCTGGTGACTTCGTAGCCGCGACTTTTCAATGCAGCGCAAAGCGCCTGACCTAAAAAACCACCGCCGCCGGTAACGAGAATTTTCATGGGAGCCATGATTGCTGAACACGCCATATTTTGCCGTAATTGCCATGTGAATGTATGTATGATTTGGACAATCGATTGACACTTTGGCCCGGTAAATGACGGAATTATCAAATAAGCCCGACTATCTTCCTGAACTGGATAGCTGGCGCGCCATAAGTGTTGGCCTGGTAATCATTGCTCATTTGAATCAAAGCGGGATATTTGACCTTCATACCGTATTTCCGTTCCTGAAGGCATTTGGATCCGGACAACTCGGCGTAGACATATTCTTCTTTATCAGCGGCTTCGTGATTTGTCGCGGTCTGATAGTGGAGGAAAAAAAGTCCGGAACGATTTCATTGAAGAATTTCTATATCCGAAGATTCTTCAGGATAGTGCCCTGTCTGGCGCTTTATCTTGTCGCCATTACCTATCTCGGGTCTAGCGGAATTATCGAGCATAGTGGCTCACAAACACTTTACGCCGCGGCATTTGTTTGCAACGTGCCGAGTGTCAATTGCGGCTGGTTTGCGGGACACATCTGGAGTCTGGCGTTCGAAGAACAGTTTTACCTGGTCTTTCCGGCATTGTTCTTGCTCTTATCTGGCAGCCGTCGCTCGCTGTTTTTTGCAATTCTCTGCATGGGCTTTATTGTCCTGGCTTTCTTGAAACCAATATTGAGCTGGCCCGGCTGGATCAATCACGGGATGACATTTTCCATATTAGTTTCAGGTGTACTGTGCGCGCATTTCGAAGCTCAACTAAAAAACCTCGCCAGCAAAATACCATTCCTTCTAACGCCAGTGATTGTGTTACTGCTTGTTGCCCCCTATTTCAGTTCACCGAACAAATACATTTCCGGTCTGCATTTCGTGTCTGCACATTTCTGCATTGCCATCCTTGTATTCAAGACACTGCATGCGAAAGGGCTAGTGAATTCAATTTTCAATGGACGTGCGTTGATATACATGGGAAAAACGTCTTACGGGATTTATCTTTGGCAGCAACTCTTTACGTCCGGCGAATACAACGTATCGTGGAACTATCTGCTCGGCTTTTTCACCATGGCATTGATCGTGGTTTTCTCATATCACCTGATGGAAAAACCATTGATTCGCTTCGGTGCCGCCTTGGTAGCCAAAAACACTTTGCGGAATCAGAAAATGATGACTGACAGCGATCCCGCTATTGATTGATGGCTATCCGTTTGTCAGCCCACACGGCAAGTTTCTCCCGTCCGATTTTCGCGTTATGGCGTATATCGACCGGAAAGCCGGGGTGGAACAGGAATTTTTCGATCACGCCGGCATGAACAAAACCATTGCCGATTTTTTCCAGCTCGCGTTGAATGGTTTCCTGTTCCTGCATGGAAGCCTTTTCCTGCAGTTCGACGCAGAGAACCGGTATTTGCTGGCCGAATTTTCCGACACCCACCAATGCGGTGCGCCTAACTTTGGGATGCGTATTGAATACCGGCTCGACCTGTTCGGTAAACAACGGGCCTTGTGCGGTTTCGACCCGATGCGATTTGCGTCCACAAAACCATAAACGACCATCTTCGTCGATCCAGCCAAGATCGCCCATGCGATGGATAATGCGTTCGGCGCGATCGGGCAAGCGTTCGCGGATTTTTGCCAGTGCAGTCGCTTCCGGTCGTGCAAAATATTCATCGGTCGCGGTCGGACCGGCGACGGTAATTTCACCAACACGGCCAGGCTCGACCTGCAAGCCATCGCGCCATTGTTCAATTGCATTGTCGGTGATTTCAATAATGCGAACGGTGTTGGCGGCCATCGGGCGACCAACACAGGTACCAGCGCCCTGCTCGGTTTGTTCGCGGGTTGTCTGCAATTCGCGGCTTTCAATGACGGCCACCGGCAGACATTCGGTTGCGCCGTAAGGCGTCCACAGCCTGCCATGCTCCGGCAGCAATTCCCGCATTTTCGAAACCACATCGGCTGGAACCGGTGCGCCGGCGGAAGTGATACGTAGAATGCCGGGCAGCTTTTGATTGTATTTTGCCAACACCGCCACCAGAGCAGGCGAGCCGAATAATTGATCGACGCCGAATTTGTTTATCGCGTGATGCAGCTTTTTCGGATCGGCCGATGCTGGTTTAGTCGGATCCATATCCGGAATAATGGATGTCAAACCGAGCGCAGGATCGAACAAGGCGAAGGGCGGAAAGGTCGGCAGGTTTACGCCGCCGGCTTTGGTATCGAAAGCTTCACGCAACAATTCAATCTGCGCCACAAAATGCCGATGCCGATACACCACGCCTTTCGGAATGCCGGTCGAGCCGGAGGTAAATAAAATCGCGGCGACATCATCAGGCTGTGTTTCGGCCATTTGATTGTTTGCGCCTGCGCCTTCGGCTTCGATTTGTTGCAGGGTTTTTCCGCCCCAACACCAGCGCTTGCCAACAGTCACATTCAATCGGTTGGTCTTGTTGGCCCAGCCAAGAATGATTCTTGCGATGTGCGCAATAGAAATGCCGATGAAGGCTTCCGGTTTTGCTTCCTGCAGACATTTTTTCAATGCCGATTTCGCGATACCCGGGTCGACCAACACCGGGACTGCGCCGATTTTGAACAGCGCAAACATCAGCAGGAAAAATTCCGGCGACGGTCTGACCATCAGCACCGCACGTACGCCGCGAGTGATGCCATATTTTTTCAGCCCTGCCGCAATCGCATTCGAACGGCTTTCGAGTTCGGCGTAGCTGAGCGTCAAATCGTAATTCGCGAATCCGTCGCTAGCACGCGAGCCTGGGCAACGCATGGCGATTTGCCCGGGCCGCTCGGCGGCGATCTTCGACAGCACGGCGGTAATGTTGCAAATGTCGGTCATGGTTTGATTATGCTACGCAGGAGGGCCCTTGGGCCCGACGATGGAATAGATTACGTCGCCCGGCCGAAAAAATGCTCCTGCATTTCCGACACTCCCGCCGTCCATGGCGGTCGCAAGCGGCCTCCTACGTAATGCAATGCATATCAAGCTGCCGAATTTGCATCCAGAAATTTCCGGATTGCCGGCACCAGAACCTTGTATTTGTCTTCCAGCACGTAATGCCCGGCATCATCAAAAACATGCTGCTCGGCTTTCGGAAAATTGTCCTGGAAGACTTTCAGGAAATGCTTGTCGAATACGAAATCTTTCAAACCCCAGCCGATGAAAATCGGCAGGACGGCATATTGCTTCAGACATTTTTCGGACGCGTCGACCAAAGACCATGCCGCATCATTGGAACTCAAGGGAATGTCCTGCACGAAGCGCGAGGTTGAAATACGATTGGCCCATGAATCGAATGGCGCGACATAGGCATTACCGACGTCTTTCGGCATCTTGTTCACCACGCCATCGCGCACGGCGCCGCCGGCAAAAGCATTGAAACCGCGGATCAACAAGGTACCGAAAATCGAATCGCGGCCCAGTTTAAGTTGCCACGGAATGGTTTTTGTTTTCGGCAAAGGAAATGCCGCGGTATTCAAAATCACCAGTCGCTTGATGCGTTTGGAGTGTTTCAGCGCCCAGGCAAAACCGATCATGCCGCCCCAATCGTGCACGGCAAGCGTGATGTTGTCGCCGAGATTCAGCGAATCCAGCAAGCGCTCCAGATCATCAACGCGCGATTGCAGCGTGTAGCGATAATTTTCGTCGCCAGGCTTGTCGGACAAGCCCATGCCGATATGGTCCGGCACGATGCAGCGATATTGGTCTTTCAGGCCCAACACCAGATGACGCCAGTAATACGACCAGGACGGATTGCCGTGCAGCATGACGACAACATCGCCATTGCCTTCATCCAGATAGCTTTGCGTCAAACCGCTCGGCTGCTTGAAGCTTTTCGGCGCAAACGGGTAATCCGGAAACGGGCCTTTGGCAAGCACTCGCGACTGTTCGTTACTGAGATTGGTATTGGTCATGATTATTTTTTGAAAGCGCCATAAAAAAAGCCAGGTCCCT
>Ga0208628_1000885_pt1 | contig 12160 bp, 9 predicted proteins | sample LakWasMet16_LOW5_2_FD_183864 | JGI IMG/M metagenome (GOLD analysis project Ga0208628, IMG submission 183864) | Freshwater sediment methanotrophic microbial communities from Lake Washington under simulated oxygen tension - Sediment Metagenome... | ecosystem: Environmental > Aquatic > Freshwater >... | reverse complement strand
CGTCCCCGCCGCGCATCCAGCGGGCGTAGATCGACTCGGCGCCGTAGATCGAGTCGAAGAGCACGACGTTGCGCACGCGGCCGTCGAGGTCGTCGAGGTCGAGGAGGTTGGCGATGGCGGGGCCCCCAGCGCTCGACCCCACGAGCGTGATGCTCTCGACGTCGGAGAGCGTGTGAGGGCCGCCGAGCCGCGCAGCGAGCGTCTCGCGCAGCAGCTCGTCGAGGAAGCGCCGTAAGCCGCCGCGGGACTGCAGCCGCCCGAGCCTCGGTCTCCCTCGCCGCTCGTCGCACTGCGGGGCCAGGATGAGCGAGCGCGTCCCAGCGAGGTCGTGGCGCACCTCCGCGCCCCAGCCGACCACCCGCCGCCCGGTGCGAGGGTCGGTCAGCCCGCCTCCCAGCCAGGTCAGCGGCGAGTGCCCCATGCCGTGGAGCACCACCACGAGGTGCAGCGGCGCTCGTGCGTCGAAGCCGGGAGGCGCGTGCACCACCACGTCGGGCAGCGGCGCGAAGTCGGCGACGGCCGAGCGCATGCGGAAGCCCTCGCTCCAGGCGGGCGTCGGCGCGGGTGCGACTGCCGCGGCGACGGGTGGGGCCGACAGGGGTGGGCGGGGCGCGCGAGCCCGGGGAGGCTGCGGCCGAGAGCACGCCGCGAGGAGGAGCGGAACCGCGGCGATCACCCGGGCGAGGCGCACGCGGACGACGCTAGCACCTGCGGCCTCCAGCAGGCGCGGTCGAGCCCTTCACTCGGAGCCGTCGGACCGTCGCCTCGGACGCGGGCTCGTCGCGCAGCGTGAGGAGAGCTTCGGTCAGAGCCGCGCGACCAGCGTGAAGCGTTGCACCCGCTGCGCGTCGTCGCCGGCCGTGACCTGCTCGGTGCGCTCGAGCCGCACGTCGCGGAAGTAGACACTCGCCTGCAGTCGGACGAGCAGCTCGCCCACGTCGCCCACCGACAGGCCCTCGCCGCGGATCGTCAGCCGGTCGCCCTCCTCCTCCATCGCGGTGAGCCAGAGCCGGTGCGGGTCCCACGTCGTCGAGAACCGCGCCGCGCCGCCGGCGCCCCGATCGCCCGTGGGCGCCAGCGTGGGCCCGCCACCGCGCGAGAGCACCCGCGACATCTCCAGCAGCCGCGTCGACGCGTCGACCCGACTCCGCTGCACCCCCGCCACCACCGAAGCCCGCTCGTGCAGAGCGCCCAGCTCGGCGCGCACCGCGGGGTGGTCCGACGCGCGTGAGGTGATCGCCCCGATCGCCGCCTGCTGCTCGGCGTTGGCGCCGCCCTGCACCGCGAGCTCGGACTGCGACGTCGCGTGCGCCACGAGCAGCGACGCGAGCAGCAGCGCCAGCGAGCCCGCGCTTGCGCCCGCCACCCACGGCGACACCGCCGCCGGACGGCCGCGCTCGACCCTCCCGACCAGATTGATCCGTCTCATCGTGTTGATCTCCTCCGCGAAGGTTGACCGGCCCGGACGATCGCCCATCACAGCGCCCGCAGCGCGAAGAGGTCAAGCGTCGCGCCCCCGCCAGCGACCGTGAAGGCCCTCGGACCGAAGCCCTGGGGGAGCCCAACCCCTGGCGGGTCAGCGTTTCCATCGATGGCCACGCGGAGCGACAGGCAGGGCTCAAGCGTCGTGACGTCGCTGGTGCGCATGGAGAGACTTGATCGAGCTCCCCACCGGATGAAGCCGTTGTAGGGTGTTCGGATGCGCCAACCGGTGGGGTGGATCGGCCTGGCCTGTCTCGCGGCTCTCGGTTGCAGCAGCACGGTGGCGGACACCCGGTCGTCGCGCGACGCCGCGGTCGACGCGCCCTCCGACGCGGTGGACTTCACCCGTCCTCCGCCCGCCCTGAACCCGTGCGACGCGGCGCGCCTCGTCGACCTCGACCGCGTGGGCCTCGCGACCGGTCGCGGCCTCGGCGTCGTCTTCGAACACGCCAACGCGCCGGAGGTGCAGATCGGCCCGACAGCGGGAGGCGCCTGCGCCCGGCTGTACCGCCCGGTGGTGCTGCGCGTGAGGGCGCCGCGCGCGGGCATGCTCTTCGTCTCGCTCCCGCGACAGCTCGCGCCGACCGCGATCGTGCGCGCCCGCCGGATGGAGCGCTGCGACGCCTCGGGCGCGGCCATCGCGTGCGACGCGCCCACGCCCTACTGCGTGAGCGAGGCCCTCTGCGGCGAGCTGCTCGGCGCCGTCGCCGACGGCCAGGTGGTCGATGTCGCGATCGGCCTGGAGACCTCCCACCCACGCGGGCTGCTGGTGACCCCGGGCCGGGTCGCGGTCTCGGTGGCGGTGCTCCCGACGCTGCCCTCGGGGGCTGTCTGCGACGATCGGCAGGGGCTGAGCCTCTGCGCGGCGGGGCTCGTCTGCAACCCCGGCGGCATCGGCACCGCGACGGCCCGCTGCGGCCGTCCTGGCGACCCTGGCGACCGGTGCGACCTCGTCCGCTGCGGCGCCGGGCTGCGGTGCGAGGGCGCCCACTGCGTCTCGCCCCTCGCCCCGGGCGCGCGCTGTATCCCTCGCAGCACCACCGCGCGGTGCGCGTCGCCTGCCGAGTGCGTACGCCGCGGGGAGGCGTTCGTGTGCGCGCTCGGCGGCTCCGAGGGGGCCCGGTGCGACTCGTCCAACGCCGACGGCGTCGGGTCGTGCGAGCCGGGCCTCGCCTGCGACGCCACGGACAGCTGCTCGCCGCCGGGCAACCGCACCGGGGTCTGCGACGCGACGCGCGCCTGCGCGGCGGGGTCGCGCTGCGTGCCGGGCAACCCGGCGCGATGCGTTCCGCCGGGCTTCGCGGGCGGGTCGTGCGTCCGGGAGGGCGAGCGGCTCACCTGCGCCGAGGGCCTCGTGTGCGCGCGCAGCTCGAACACGGTGTGCGTGCCCGCGCTCGCCGCAGGCGCCGCCTGCGAGGTCGACAACCACGGCGGCCCGGAGTGCGGCCCGGGTCTGGTCTGCTCGTTCAGGCGCTGTGCTGTCACTGGCGCGGCCGAGCAGCCCTGCACCCAGACCGGCCGCCAGCAGGACTGCGTCGCGCCGCTCACGTGCAACGCCTACCGCTGCTCGCTCGGCCCCGGCGAGGGCGAGCGCTGCACGGTGCGCGGCGCGTGCCGGCCGCCGCTGCGCTGCGACGCCTGGGTCTGCCGCACCCCCGGCGGCCCCGGCGCTCTCTGCCGGGATCGCGCCCCGCGCTGTGACGCGGGCCTCGGGTGCTCCGACGATCGCTGCCGTCCGGCCTCCGCCGTGGGCACACCGTGCTCGTCCGACCCGAGCGTCTGCACCGAGCCGCTCCGCTGCTCGTTCGCCTACGACGGGACCCACCGCTGCTACGCGCAGGGGGGCACCCCGTGCGGCCGCGGCTGCGCGGCGGGCACGGTGTGTCGCGAGGGGGAGTGCGTCGTGGATGGCCGGTGCGAGCGCGCGCGGGTGGCCCACTCGCAGCCCTGCGGCGACGGCCGCTACTGCCTCCCTGCGAGCGACGGGACGCTCGCCTGCCTCCCGTCCGGCGTGCTCGGCGGGCGGTGCCGCGCCGACCGACCGGCGCCCTGCGACCAGGGCTTGATCTGCGCGGTCGGACAGTGCGTCCCGCTGCTGGCCGAGGGCGCCGGGTGCCGCCTCGATCTCTGGCAGCGCGGCGCCTGCGGGTCGGGCCTCGTCTGCGCCACGCCCGACGGGTGCACCGGGAAGAGCGGGATGTGCGCGTGGCCGGGCGCCCCCGTGGGGGTCGTCGGCCGCTGCCGCCCCGTGCCTGCGCCCGGAACGGTCGGCGGTGACTGCCGCCGCGCTCCCGACGGCTCGGCCCGCTGCGACGGCGAGCTCACGTGCGACGCCCTCACCCTGCGATGCGCGGCGACCTCGACGACGGAGGCCTGCGTGCCACCGACGGCGGTGTGTCCCGAAGGGACGGCGTGCGGGCCGGAGCCGGAGCTCGGGCTGCGCTGTGTGGCCGCGGGGGCCAACGGGCAGCCGTGCCGCGCGGACGCGGTGCGACCCTGCGACGACGGGCTGCGGTGCGGTGCGATGGGCTGCGCCCCGGTCGGGCGCGAGGGCGACCTCTGCGGAGCGGAGCGCCCGCTCTGGTGCGAGCCGGGCTTCGAGTGCCGCAGCACGAACACCCCGACGGGCCACAATCGTTGCGCACGCGTGGGCGTCGAGGGGACGCCCTGCGGCGGGGCCGACGTGCAGACCTGCGAGCGCGGGTTCGCGTGCCGAGGCGCGGTGTGCATGCGCGCTCTCGCCGAGGGGGCCGAGTGCGCCGAGGGCGGGCCGCCTTGCGAGAGCGGCACGGGCTGCGCGCGCGGCGCGGTGACGCCGCGGGTGTGCGTCCCGCTCCTGAGCCTCGGGGCGCCGTGCCTCGACGCCTCGGGATGCGGCGCCGGGCTGACCTGCGGCGGCCGCGCGTGCGTCCCGCTGCGCTTCGCTGGCGAGGCGTGTGACCCCGCCGCGCTCCGGGACGGCTGCGAGGAGGACTTCGTCTGCGAGGAGGGCGTATGCCGGGCTCCGGGCGAAGGCTCCGCCTGCGCGAACGGCCGCTGCCGGGAGGGGACGCGCTGCGTCCGTGACCAGTGCGTGCGCCCACGCGAGCCCGGCGAGGCCTGCTCGCCGACCGACGCGCGCACCACCTGCCGCGACGACAGCGCGTGCGCGACGGACGTCTGCCGTGTGCTGGGCAGCCGAGGAGCGCTCTGCCGGAGGGGACCCGACGCGCCGCCCTGCGACGCCGGGCTGCGCTGCGACGTGGTCGCCGACCGCTGCGTTCCTTGAGTGGGCGATGGCGCGATTGCAACGAAGCGGCTCACCGTGTGGCTGAAGGCCGCGGGCGAAGGGGATAAGGGTAGGCGTCGATGTGGAGGAGCCTTGTTGCGTGGGTCCTGGTGGTCGGCCTCGCGTGGTCGGCGTGGCTGGGCGCGGGTCACCTCTACGCGTGGGAGTACAGCGTCGGGCACTTCGCCTTCGCGCGGGTCGGGGCGCCCGCGCTGCACTTCGTGCTGGGCGGCCTGGGCGTCGCGCTCGACGTCGTCGCGGTGCTGGCGTTGCTGCTGCCGCGGCCGCGCGGCTTCGGGGTGGTGCTGGGCGCGCTGATCTTCGGGCTGGCGCACGACCTCGTGTCGCTCCGTCTCGTCTCGGCCGACCTCGACGGCGCGCGGCGCGTCTACGCCGCGGGGCGCGTGGAGCAGGGCTCGATCGCGAGCGAGGCGGCGCTCGACGCGCTGTTCAGTCCGGCGGGGCAGCACCAGCTGGCGACGATCGCGTTCTTGTTCGCGTTGGCAGGGATGGCGCTGCTGATCGTGATCCGGCCGTACTTCGAGCCGCGCTGACACCGTCCGCGCCGTGAGGTCGATCGAACGCCCGGAGCTGCCGGTCCAGCACCGGGACCAGTGATCGACGCCGTCGTCCAGAGGGGCGCCTGCCCCGTCGGCCCTCCCGACATGGGCGGCGGACGCAGCCTCTAGCCGACGGCGTCACCGCGCGACCTTGCTTGCGCCGCTGGCGGGCGCGCGGCGCAGGCCACCCGCGGGCGACATGTTTCTTCATGGGAGGTGCACGACACCGCCGACCAGGAGGAGCGGCGAACTCGGCACGGCAGTCCCACGCCACGAGCGTGCACCCGCTCGCTCGACCGACTTCACTGGTACACCTGCAATCGTCGATCGGAGCCTCTTAGCCCCATGAAGTGCCCACTCTCCTGGCTGCTGTTCGTCCTCAGCTCCTGCAGCTCCGTCGCGGTCCTCCCTCCGCCTGCGGTGGATGCCGGCTCCGACGCGCGCCCCACCGACGCCACGATCCTCGACGACCACCCTGAGCTCCCCGACCGGCCGGTGCCGCTCGACGACCACCCGGCGGCCCCCGACTGGCCGACGCCGCTCGACGACCACCCCGCGCTCCCCGACCGACCGGTGCCGCTCGCGTGCCCCATCACAAGCACCGCCCCGGTCGCCTACCACCTTCGGGGCGAAGGTCTGGCGTACCGCGACGCCGGGCCCGCCTCGTACCTCCGCCAGGACCTCGACCTCTACCTCCCACAGGGGCGCGCCGCGGGGGCGCCCATCCTGCTGGCGTTTCCGACCTACTGGCCGTCGAACGCGCTGACCGTGGTCGAGGGCCGCTTCGGCGCCGACCTCGGCGCCACGGGGCTCGACTGGACCGCGATGTACGGCGGCGTCCTGTCGTTTCGCGGGCGCATGGCAGCGCCGTCGGGCGGGCTCGACCTGAGCCTCTCGGGCAACCTCAACGGCGCCACGGACGTCCCGGAGTTCGCGGAAGGAACGTTGTCGCTCTGCCCCACCGGCGACGCCCCCGCGCCGACGCTGCGATCGGACCACGCGGTCACCCCGCGAGGCGGCGTCGACCTGATCCCGAGCGCGCCCGTCGCGGGGGACGTCTCGGTCGTTCGCCTGCTCGTGGCCGGCGGGGTCGTGCCCGCCGAGGCGTTCCTTCGCAACGGCGTCCTCTCGGTCTACGCGCGCTCCTGGCTACCCCCCGGGGCGCCCGTCGCGGTCGACCTCGGTGGTCTGCACGACGCGATGGGGCGAGCCTTCTCCCTCGACGGAACGATCGCCGCGCTCGCCACCAGCGCCGTCGTGACGGACCGTGAGTTCACCACCTCGCCACCTGCCGGAGCGGTCGCTGCCGACTGGTCCATCGGCACGACGGAGGGTGCGCTGCGAGGCGGAGAGGGCGGCCGCCGACCCTACCGGGTGCTGGTGGCCTTGGGGCCGCTGGAGGGCGCGACCCGCCTGAGCGCGCAGTTCTCCTTCCGCTGCTCCAGCCTCGATGAGTTCTCCGTCTGGGTCGTCGCGCAGGACGGGAGTCACGTCGTGCTGCCGATCGGCGCCGCCACCGAGTCGCCCGACCGTGGCGCGAGGGTGCTGCAGGGCGCGCTGCCGGGCACCGGCGCACGATGGCTCCTCATCGAGAACCGCTCGGTGCGCTCTCAGCCCGGGTGGGGCGTGCCGCTGAGCGGGTGCACCTTCGCGCTCGATCGCATCGCCGTGGAGTGATTGCTGCGTGGAATCGCCCGACCACACGCACCGAGCGCGGACGTCCGCGTCGACCCTCTGCACGAGGTCGGCCCAGGGAGAGCGACGGCCCGCCGACGCCACCGGGCGGCATCGCGCCGGTGCATTCGCACCCCACCCCGCCGCCTCCGCCCACCCCGCCGCCTCCGCCGCGGCCCGAGCCCCCCAGCTCGGTCGAAGGCGGCATCGGCAAGGTCAGCGCCCTGAAGTAGCCGCCAGACCACGAGGCGCGGGCGTCAGTCCCAGGAATAGCCGATGAACACGACCTCCGAGGGGGCGCCGTTCTCATACTCGACGACGTAGCGGGCCGCGCCCCGGTCGAGCTCGTCGAACAGCGGCCCGCAGCCGCCCATGGTCACGGCATCCGGGGAGGGCGTGAGGGTGCCAAAGACCTCCATCAACTGCGCGTCGGAGGTGGGCGCCGCGCCGCCGGGTTCGACGGCGTCGCAGAGGCAGCGGATGTCGAGGATGGAGGCGGTGCCCTCCACGCCGTCGAGGCACACCTCGCCGTCGTCATCGACGTCGGGCTCGCGCATGAAGAACGCGTCCAGGTCAGCGAGGGTCGCGAAGCTGCGACCGGGGACGGGGGTGTAGCTCCCCTCGCGAAACACCCGTTCGCGGGTCTCGGAGAGCGCCTGCGCGATGCTCTCCCGCCACGGTCCGCGGACGATCCATGGTCTGGCTCCCATGGGGCGAGACCGTATCATCGAGACGCCGGTCCGCTCGACGGCGGCGACTCAACGTGGTCCATCCTGGGAGGGCACCGCGGGTACAGGGCCGACGGCGAGGGCGAGGGAGATCGCGGCGATGATCGAGCGATACGGAGCGTGGTGGCGTGCGGCTCTGGCGGGCGTGGTGCTGGCGACCGCGTCCCTCGGCGGCTGCAGCGCGACCGTCGTGCATGCTCCATCCGACGCGGCGGTGTCCGACCTCGTCGTGGTCGACCTGCCTCCCGCGGTGGACGCGCCGGTCGTCGATACGCCTCCCGCCATCGACACGCCGGTCGTCGACACGCCCCTCGCGGTGGACGTACCGGTCATCGACACACCCGCCGCGGTGGACGTACCGATCTTCGACACCCCTCTCGTGGTGGATGTACCAGTAGTCGACACGCGGCCCGCCATGGACACGCCCTCGGTGGCCTGCGACGCGGGCACGATCCCCTGCGGGGCGACCTGTGTGAACACCACGACGGACGTCTCCCACTGCGGTGCCTGCAACCGTGCCTGCGGGACGGGGTGGTCGTGCGTGATGAGGGCCTGCGCGTGTCCGGCGGGGCAGCACCCGGTGGGCACCGTCTGCGTGGCGGACGACGCGCCGAGGCCCCTCGCTCCCATCTCCCTCGGCGACGTGACGCAGCGACGACCCACCCTCCGGTGGGCGCTCCCTGCGGGGATCGACGGCGCCGTGGTGGAGCTGTGCCGCGACCGCGCGTGCACGATGATCCTCGAGACGCTGCGGGTCACCGGCACGAGCGCGAGACCCACGGCCGACCTACCCCCGCGGAGCACGGTGTTCTGGCGGATGCGCGGACGCGCGGGGGCCGTGGAGCGCAGCGGCGCGAGCCCGACGTGGATCTTCCATGTACCTGCGGCGAGCGCGAGCACGGCGGTCGACACCAGCTTCAACCCTCACTTCGACATCAACGGCGACGGCTTCGATGACGTCGTCGTCGGGACGCGTGGAACCGTCCCTGGCCGGCCCAGCCGCGCGGGCACAGCGAGCGTGTACTACGGGAGTGCGACATGGACCCAACCCGCAGCGGGCACCGCACGCACCCCGGACCGTCTCCTTGAAGGCGCGTGGGGGGACTGGTTCGGCTGGTCGGTGGCGAGTGCGGGAGACGTCAACGGCGACGGATACGTCGACCTCATCGTCGGGGCACCAGAAGCCAGTCCGGGCTTGCGCCTCCGCGCGGGCAAAGCGTGCGTCTACTATGGGAGCGCGACGTGGACCCAACCACCCGTGGGCACCCCGAGCACCCCGGACCGCCTCCTCGAAGGTGCAGCGGAGAACGACTACTTCGGCTGGTCGGTGGCGATCGTGGGCGACGTCAACGACGACGACTTCGGTGGCCTCGTCGGGGCGTCTCTCTTCGACCCGCGCGGGCGTTCGTTTGCTTGCGCGATACTCACCTCGGACCTTCTCCTCGAATCCTGGGACATCCACCGCGGGAGGCAGTTCGCCCTCGCGACCATCTGTCCCTCGAACGCGGCCAGTCTCTTCGGGCGACCATGTTCGACGTGGGCGCACTGGACGTACGCCAAGGTCGAGTCGCAGCTCGCTCCCCACGTGACGTGCCCGATCGCCCAGATCGCCGCGGCCGCCCTCCCGCCGCCGCCCCACGCGTAGCCCGCCGCCCGCGCGTTGCGTCGCGCCGTGCCTGCCCCCGACCGCCGCCGGTTCAACACCCACAGCCCCGGCGGAAGAAACAAGAACGGCGTCGCGCCACCTCCCGCGCCGTCCCGTCCTGCCTGGACCGCCGCCTTCCGCCTGCGTCACCGCCCGCTGACGACCCACGCCCTGCTGGACGTGATCGTCCACGCGCCGCCCGGCTTCGACGCCCGCCGGCCCTTCGACCTCGTGATCCTCTTCCACGGCATCGCGTCGCACGCGGGGCCATTGCGCCGGGCGACGCTCGGCTCGCGGACTGGACCTACGCCGACGACTGGTCGCTCGCGCTCGACGCCGGGCAGCGGGTGCGCGTCGAGGTGCGCGGCGGCCGGTCGCGGGGCGTGCTCTGCGCGCGGCACGACGTCGAGGTGTCGCTGCTGGACGGCGACCGGGTGATCGCTCACGACGACGACGGCGCGGGCGCGATGGATGCGCGGGTGGAGCTCGCGGCGCCGCACGCGGGCTCGTACACCGTGCGGGTCATGGAGCACGACCCGTGGGCCGTGGAGGGCGAGTACACCGTGCGGGTGAGCGCCGTGGCCGCCGCGCGAGGGGCTTCGACCGGCGGGCGCTGAGCTCGGATGCATCACATGGCCGTGGCCAGGCGCAGGACCTCCGCGCGCATCGCGTCGGGTTCCGCGTGGAAGCGCCGTCCGTGGCCCGGGAGCACCCACGCGAAGCGATGCTCGGCGAGCGTCGCCATCGACCGGCGCTGCGCGTCCCACGACCACCAGCAGACCTCCCGACCGGCCGCGAGCCCGGCGCCCTCGTCGGACGCCCAGAGGTGGTCGCCGCTGAAGAGGAAGCGCTCGCGGTAGAGCAGCGCGCAGCTCCCGCGCGTGTGACCCGGGACAGCGATCACCAGCAGGTCGTCGTCGAGCCGCCACGGCCCGGAGCCGTCGAGGATGCGCTCCACCTCGCGGGTGTCGCTGCCGACGTCGGCGCGGTGCAGCACCCGCTCGCAGCCGAAGCGCTCGCGAAAGGCCCGGTGGTCGCCCACGTCGTCCCGGTGGGTCAGGAACATCCACCGCACGCCTCCGCGCGCGGCGAGCGCGGTGAGGAGCGGAGGTGCCGCACGGGGCGAGTCGACGAGCACGTTGCCCCCCGGTCGCTCGACGAACCAGCTCGCCGCGCCGTAGCTCTCGGCCGACGCGAAGCCGCAGAACCCGACCTCGCCCTCCACGACCTCGGGGAAGGACCGGGCGGCGGCCCCCGCGTCGATCCGCCGCGTCAGGCCGATGGAGGCCGTCGGGCAGGTCACCAGGGCGCGCAGGGCGCGGTCGCGATCTCCGTCGGAGTCGGGCTGATGGGCGACGTAGGATTGCGCGGGACGGTCGGCGCGGGAGAAGGTGTCCGGCGCGAGCTGTCGACACAGGTCGCAGTCGATGCAGCGATCGTCGACGAAGAAGTCGCCGGGCGCGTTCTCGGGCAGGCGATGGGCGAGGCGGGCCATCACCGAGGAGTCTGGCGCTCGCGCCTCAATGACGCACGGCGCGCCCGTGGCTCGACAGGCGCAGCCCGTCAAGCGCCGCAATCTCCCGCAGCGCTGGCACGCCATCGCGCTTCACCGCCTTCGCCGCCGCGGCGAGCGAAGCGGTCACCAGGGGCGGCCTCAGCCGAAGGTCGCGACGAGCGCCGCCAGGGCCGCCCGCCCGCCCGTGGTGAACGGCACGCCGTCGCCCAGGAGCAACCGATCGAAGTCGACGGTGGCCAGTCGCGCGAGGCTCGCCCGCAACGCAGCGACGTCGTCGATGACCTTCTCAGGGAGCATCCCGCACGCGCCAGGAGGATTGCCCACGCACGCATCACCGACGACGAGCATCCGCTGCTCGGGCCAGTGGAGGGCGATCTCGCCGGGCGACTTGCCGTGAGCGTCGAGCGCGACGAAGGGACCCACGGATTCGCCAAACGCGAGCTCGCGGTCGATGGCAGCACCCTGCGCGCGGGCATGCGGAGCGTCGGCCGAGTGGATGGCGACGGTGGCCCCGGTGCGCTCACGAACGCGGTTGCTTGCGCGGGTGTGGTTGCGGTTGGTGATGACGATGAGCGAGACGCCCTCGCGCGCGATGTCGTCGAGCACGGCGTCGGACATGTCTACCGGGTCGACGCAGACGTTGCCGCCGGGCGCGCGCAGCAGGTAGCCGTTGAAGTCGTAGCCGTGGCGCTCGGAGAACCACGACCAGGTGAAGACGTCGGGCAGCAGCTCGTTCATTGCTCGATGGGCGTAACACGAAGAGGGACGCGTGACGCCCGTCGCGGCGCGGTCGCCCTCCCCCAGGCGCCCCTTCGCTCTTGCTCGACATCGCTGCGCAGAGCCTCCCCGCGTGCGCCGTCCCGAGCGTGTCCCCGAGCGGATGCGCACGTAGCGTCAGACACGCGGCTTGCACCGCCGCTGAACTGTTACACGCGCACGTCCCGTCACGTCGGCGGCTACAGGACGAGAGAGGGACATCGATGTTCAGAACCCTGGGTCTCGCTGTGGGAGTGTCCGTGCTCGCCGCGTCGTGCGGGCTCGACATGATGTCGGATCACCTCGCTCGGTAAGATCAGCGCATGGTCTACGTGCGGACGGAGGTCGCCTCGCACGCGTCGGGCGTCGCGGGGGCCGCGCTCGCGGAGGTCGCCGCCGTCGGAGCCCGGTGAGGGGCTCGTGCTACGCGGTCCGGGCCTGCCACCGGCGGGCGCGGCGCTCCCGCACTGCCTGACGTTCGCGGACGCGGGGTTGCGGGTGATCCTGTACGACGACCCGGCGCGCGATCGC
>Ga0208628_1000879_pt1 | contig 12196 bp, 13 predicted proteins | sample LakWasMet16_LOW5_2_FD_183864 | JGI IMG/M metagenome (GOLD analysis project Ga0208628, IMG submission 183864) | Freshwater sediment methanotrophic microbial communities from Lake Washington under simulated oxygen tension - Sediment Metagenome... | ecosystem: Environmental > Aquatic > Freshwater >... | reverse complement strand
AGCCGCTTCTGCATATTCGGGTTGCGTCTCCAACTGCTGATCCAGCAACTGGTGGCTTTCTTCCAGCCAGCGGAGAATCGACAACTGTCCGGTTTCATCTTCAACCAATGCGGTGCAGCTTTCCACCCAGTCGCCGCAGTTGCAGTAGGTTTTGCCGAATTCCATGTCTGTGATGTCAGCATGATGGATATGCCCGCAAATGACGCCGTCCACATGCCGTTTCTGCGCTTCCAGGCTCAGGATATGCTGATAGTTATCCATGAAACTGATGATGTTTTTGACCTTGTGCTTTAAAAACGCGGAGATGGACCAGTATTTGTAGCCCATTTTCGAGCGCAGGATATTCAGCCAGCGGTTGATGTACAACAAGACCTCATAGGCTTCGCCGCCAATGTAAGCCAGGTTTTTGTTGTGGCAGACGATGCTGTCGAATTCATCGCCATGCAGAACCAGGAACTTGCGGCCGTCCTGAGTGGTGTGGACAGCGTTCAGCTGTATGTCGACGCCGTTAAAATGCATGCCGGCATGTTTGCGAAATTGCTCGTCGTGATTGCCGGGTATGTAAATGACGCGAGTGCCTTTTTTGGCTTTGTCAAATACCCGTTGCACGATGTCTCCGTGCAGGGCCGGCCAGTAAAAGCCGGACCTGAATTTCCATAAATCGATAATGTCGCCGACCAGATATAAATAGTCGCATTCGACGCTATCAAGAAAATCCCTGAGCTGTTCGGCCTTGCAGCCTTTAGTGCCGAGATGAGTGTCTGAAATCCAGATTGAACGATATTTCAATGACATGGTACCCGCCTTCAACAAGTTACGATGAAAGCTAAAATACGCCGGGATTATTACAGGAAGTTAACTGTTTGATGACAATTATATGAATCTAAAAGACTATCACCACGAAGACACGAAGACACGAAGATGACGAAGCTTATTTCTTCGAGTCCTTCGTGTCTTCGTGGTGAATAAAAGACTTTTGATCCAGCCAATCTTTCAACTGCAATACCACCCATCCGCCGTCATCCAAGGCCAAGTCGTGCCCCGCCCAGAGATGGCGTCGGAGTTCCAGTTGCCATTTTTTGTGTATCGATTCCGAGCAGGCAGGCGCTACCAGGCGGTCGCCCAATCCGTTTAATAATAAAACCGGTTGCCTGGGTTTTATATCGCCGGGCCGATAGCTTGCCGCGGCTATCATCTGGCGGACGCTGTTTTTAAGGCTAATGGGGCGTTCGAGTTGTATCTTTTCCCAAGCATGAGTTATTTTCTTACGCTGCGCCGTGCCAGTTCCCGACTGGCTTGCAGCATACACTCCATCCCTGGCGATCGCCGAACCCGCTCCCGGCAGGTTTTCGGCATACACTCCATCCCTGGAGATATTTCGGCGGTTGCTGGTCAGCTGTAAAATCCTCGATTCCCGTTTACGCAGGTTGCGCGTCATCGCCAAGGCAATAAAGTCCTTATAACTTTGCCAGCGCAGCCGTTGGTAAAAAGGACTGACATCGGCAAAGCTGGTATTCATCAGGACTGCGCCGCAAATATCTTCAGGATAGCGGCGCATCCATTCCCAAGCGACCATCGCCCCCAGTGACAGTGCCAGAATCGTTACCGGCTGTTGTAAAAGCCCGCTATCCAGGGCATGACGGCGTATGCTGTCGGTAATCGCCTTGATCGAGCTTGGGCTGGTCTGCTGATAAAAACAACCGGTGCCGGGCAAATCCAGCAGCGTTATCCTAGCCTCCGGAAATGCCGACTGCAAAAGCGGGACAAAATCGCCCCAATGCCTCGATTCTCGGGCCAGGCCTCTAAGCAGAATCCAGTGTTGTCCCAGCGCTTTATTCATACCAAAGAGCCAAGGCTTTTTTTTCATAGACCGCCTTTTGCTTTGGCTTAAGTTGCGTCCATTGCTGGGGATACAAAAGACTCCGGTGCAGAAAATCGAACAGCATGAAATGTCGCCGGAAAATCCGCTGCTGGCGGTGCGGCAGCAACGGATGAAACAAGCCATGCCGGGAGAATAGATGCATCGGGCTCTTGCGCAGCCAAAGCCATGAACCCATTTCCAGCGTCAGCGGCAGAAAGACGCGCTCGGCTTCAAACCGTTGCACAAAGTCATCGAACAGATAATCCCACAGGTCGCCGTTAATGACATATTCCAGGCAGGTCGGCTCAATTTTGTAGATATGATGTTGATAGCAACGGTCAAAGAGCTCTTTTAGGGCCAGCGTTTCGGCGATAAAAGCAAACGGGCTAAGACGTGAAGCATACGGAAACCATAACCGGTCCTGAATGCCGAATCCGGAGTGCAAATCCAGCGCAATGGATAACGACGAGTTGAACAGATGTTGTTCGACAACGCGGCACAAAGCCTGCGCTTCTTTTTCCATGTTGGCTGCATCGCCGCGATACCAGGGCAGGCGGGGCGTGATGCGGTGACCGCTGAAAATGCGGGTGGCGCCGACGCCTTCGACGGGCGAGTTGCGCATTAAATCGACGCCGTTGCCATTCGAGCGCGTGCCCAGATAAACGCCGACCGGATTAACGATGGGCACAAAAACCAGCCGGGATTTTTCAAGCCGGGCCAGAAATTCCTGATCCCAGTCCAGCAATTGGCTGATGGTCTCCATATAAGACAGGATTACTTCGGAACCTATCTTCTCCAAGCCATGCACGCCGCCGAAAAAGGCCAGTACAGGGGCATCGGGCCGAGTTGAGCCCAGCGTAATGCAATGAATGGGAAATTCAAGGTCTTGGTGTTGAATCCGTTCAACCACCTCAGTTTGTGCCCGGTCGCCTAACTGCTCAATAATGCGTTCAAGCTGTTCGAGTTCAGGGAATTTAATAGGGGTCATAAAAAATAATCAGCCGTTTTTGTCCATGAAAATCACTACATCCTTATACCCGGAAAACAGGCTGCGATAGCAATTTTTTATATTGGTTTTTATTCGCTGTAGGAGGTTAAGAAATGGATCAGAATATCCGCGATACTTTAAAAGTTGAAATCATCAGCAAGCCCTGAATTAAAAAAACTATCGGCCAATAATTCAGGCTTTGCGGGAAGCTGCCAACAAGCACAAAAAGCACCGGAAACAGCACGCCATTGACGGTAATAGGCACGCCTTCAAAACCGGTCCCTTCGGAAATATTGTATCGGGCCAGCCGAAGCATGCCGCAGGCGACAAAAAACAGCGCGACGACGATGCCTAAAACACCGGGGGAACTCAATGAATAAAACAACAAGGCAGGCGCCACACCAAAAGAGACCAGGTCAGACATGGAATCGATTTGTTTACCGAAAAGGTTCTTTTGATGCAGCAGTCCCGCTATTTTTCCGTCAAGCACATCAAATACCACGGCCAAAAACAGCAGCCCGGCACTCAAATCAAACAGGCCGTCGATTGCCAGCAAAATCGAGACAATGCCGCAGCACAGATTGCCAACAGTAAAAATATCGGCAATTTTCATTAGACTTAGAATTTTCATGTCGCACCTTGTGGTAAACGTGAACACTGTCGCAAGCCAATATCAGGCTCTGCAGGATAGTTGTTATGCCGTTAAGATTCGGCTCCGGATTTTACATGATTCCCCGCTGGGTAATTTCAAAGCACTGCGGGTCTGAATTATCTGTCGGTGGGTATTCGGAAATTTTGCTTTTTATCATGTCCCTTGCTTCAAGACTGACGGAATGACGATTTTTTCCAGAGCTGTTGATCACAGGAAGAAAGCTGAGTCGCACCTCGATCTTGTCCAGGACCAGCATCCGGATTAAATGCGGTACAAAGGCATCGTCGCCGATAAAAGGCGCGAGTTCCTGAGCTTCTCCCTGGTATTGAATAGCTACAGGTTGAATAAGCGATCGGGTTAGCAATGCAGGCTGAAACAGGGATGAATGAAAATGCAGAACCTCATCACCGTTAGTCGTGGTCCCTTCAGGAAAGGCAATAATGTAGCTGTTTTGTTTCAACGACCAGACCATTTTCTCGGTAGTCGTTTTGATATGCTGTTTATTGCCGCGACGGATAAAAATGGTGCCGCCCTGTCTGGCCAGATAGCCGATGACCGGCCAGCTTGAAATATCGCTCTTGGCAACAAAATAAGCGGGTAAATATTGACCGATAACGATGATGTCCAGCCAGGAAATGTGATTACTGATTAAGATGGCGCGTCGTTCCGGCAGATTGCCTTCCTTGATGATGTGCAGGTTCACAATGGCGCTGAACCATTGTAGCCAGCGGGTTTTGAGAGCATCCTTTTTGATTTTGGCGTCACGAGCCGAATATAAAAAACCAAGTGCGGGAAAGATGCCGGTGACGATAATTAGCCCCTTGATAAACAGGATGACTATCCGAAAAAGTTTATAGTACAGTCGTATTTTCGATTTCATTACCAACCTGCGCCGTTCATTGCTTCCTGCACGCTTGCGGTATGCGTGTCGTCCCGGCTGGTCGTAGCGCCAGTTTCCGGCAGGCTTGCGGCATACACTCCATCCCTGGAGATATAATTTCTCATGTAGTGCTTGCTGTAACGGGCTTGCAACTGGTTCAGCGGCAGTAACATGAACAAATCCATGCAGTTGAAGTCTTCATCCCAGCAAGGTTCGCCGCAGACCGTAGCGCCGAAACGAAAATAAGCTTTCAGCAATGGAGGAATGCCCGATTCATCCCGCTCGCACCTTAATTCATCCGGAACTGCGATGCTGGGTGTAACCTGAAGAGAGGAGGGCGCAATATTTTTGGCATCGATATTCCGGTAAACTTCAGTAACCGCAAAGCCGTTGGGGCCTGGTGTAATGCTGGCGCAACCGATTAAATAATTAAACTGTCCTTCAAGCGCGTACTGAACCAGCGAGGACCAGAGCGTCGTTAAAACTGTGCTGCCGCGATAATCCGGATCAACGCAAGTTCGGCCTATTTCCAGAAAGCGGCCGGGCAATGCTAGAACCTGGTCCAAATGGAATTCGCTTTGAGAATAAAACCGGCCAAGACATTCCGCTTGATCTTGATTAAGCAAACGCGTGTAGCCGACTATCTTTTTTTCGGCGTTGTCGTAGACAATCAAGTGATCGCAGTAGCTATCGACTTCATCGTAATCCAGGCCTTCCGATTCGGTTTTAAGCTTGGCGCCCATTTCCTTGCCGAACACCCGAAAACGCAAGGCCTGGGCTTCTTTTATTAACTGTTCTGAATTTGCCGCCGCGTAAGTTCCCGGCTGGCTTGCGGCATACACTCCATCCCTGGAGATTGCCGAACCTGTTCCCGACAGGTTTTCGGCATACACTCCATCCCTGGAGATAACAAAAGATTCTAGTCGTTTGGCCGGCTTGACCAGTATGGCGGTATCTGTTTTTTTCATGGCTATCCACATGGTTAAATAAAGATGTGGATACCTTAGTGAACAAAGATGTCAGTTACGTGTCGGGTTCATGAACATCGAATGACAGAATCGTTAAGTTTTGATGACAGGCGGATTGTGGCTGAGCCGTGATTCTGTGCTGCAGAGATAAATGGTTTGAAGATCGATTAGAATATCAGGGCAAGCGCATATAAATTAACTCAAAAAATCAGTGACAATACCCGGTTTTTTCTAGGTATTGTCCGCCATGGCATTAAGTTTACAAGAAGCCTTTTCTTCGCTTGAAGACCCGCGAGTAGAGAAGCGTAAACGCCATATGCTGATCGATATTATTGTGTTGACGATCTGTGCTGTTATCAGTGGGGCTGACGGCTGAAGCCATTGAACACTTTGGTAAAAACAAACAGGACTGGCTGCGAAAATGGCTAGATTTGGAGAATGGAATACCTTCGCATGATTGTATTGCGTACGTGATTGCCGGAATACCGTCCGCAGAAATGACGGACTGTTTTATCGCCTGAACGAGTACTTCCTGTCGTAAAAGCCTCGTTGATTGGGCCGATTGTGAGTTTTTCGACAGAATAATCAGCCACGCTTGCCGTTAAACCGACAGTCTGTACATGGCGCTGTTTTTGCTTGTCAGTATTTATTTACTTTAGCAAACAACGATGAAACTTTTTCTTGATTGGTCCGCTTATCAAAATGCCGGTATGGGCGACGCCTATGCCGATATTCCGAAAAACGGCGGCGATTTTGCCAAAGCGGTGGCCGTATGTATCGGCAGCCGTCAATGCGAGCAGGGCGATAAAGGCGTGATGTGCCCTAGTTTTAAAGTCACCGGCAACCCGGCATTGTCGCCCGGAGGACGGGTTAGGGCGCTGAAAACTGCATTAAACGGCGCCGGCGATAAGACGCTGTTCGATGCCGAACTGGCCGAAGCGATGAGCCTGTGCGTCAGTTGTAAAGGCTGCAAGCGCGAATGCGAGAACGAAGTCGATATGGCGCTGATCAAGGCCGAATATTTGGCCCAACGCCGTCAAACCGGCGGGTTGCCGTTTAGACATTCGCTATGGGCGCATTTGCCGAAGCTACTGTGTTGGCCGCTGTTTAGAAAACTGGTGATCTGGCGCAATCGTCATCAAGGCTTGGCGCGTCTTACTGAACGACTGTTGGGCATTGCCGCCCAAGCCCCATTGCCGGTTCCTGCCGAACATACCAGTCAAGAAAAGTCCGTTGCCAAGAACGCGTTTTATCCTGAATCAACAGCATCGAATCGCGAAGTCGTGCTGTTCGTTGACACTTTTAGCCTGCATTTCAATCCCATTGTGGTTGACGCCGCAATCAGCCTGCTTAACGCAGCAGACTATACGGTACAGATTGCCGGCGCGGATGAGATCGACCCGACGCCGTTGTGCTGCGGTCGTACTTATTTCGCCAACGGCATGATAGACCAGGCCCGTAGCGAAGCCGCCCGATTGCTGGAGGCATTGCAGCCGCATATCGATGCCGGTCACTGGATCATCGGCCTGGAGCCATCCTGCATACTCAGCTTGCGCGACGAATATTTAAAGCTGGGCCTTGGTGAAAAAGCGGCCAAGCTGGCCGAGCGCGTTTTACTATTGGAAGAATTTATCGCTAGGGAACAGACCGGTAAACGCTGGCCGCTGGCCTTCAAAGCCGACGGTGAACGTGTTCTGGTACACGGCCATTGCCATCAAAAAGCCGTCGGCGCGATGAAGGCGATGCGCAAAGTCCTGAAAACCGTGGACGGCCTCGACTTTGAACTGATCGAATCCTCCTGCTGCGGCATGGCCGGGCATTTCGGGCTGGAGGCGGAACATTATGCCGACTCGCAAGCGATGGCCGAACTGGCGTTGTTTCCGGCTTTACGGGCCGAACCGCAAGCGGCGATCGTCGCGAACGGCTTTTCCTGCCGGCAACAAATCAATAACGGCGGTTTCGGCAAACCCAAACATATCGCCGAAATTCTCTATGCCGCCGCAACTGAGCGGAAACCGCTATGAGAGTACCAATCGAATTTCACACCGACCCCGTGCGTCTGAAACTGTTCAAGCGTGACTCGGTGTTTCGAGGGTTTGTATCATGACGGTCAACGAGCAGAATAATGCCGACAGTATCGTGCAATTTCGCCGGTATATAGCCGAACGCAAACCGGTATTAAAAAAACACTATGAGCAGTTGCTTGCTGAAGACTTGTCCAGACAACAGTGGGACGGATGTTTTCAACGCAATGTGCTGGCCGTCTTGGAACAGGCTTATGACGAGGCATTCGTGTATTTGCAAACATTGCCGTTCGATAGCGCCTCTATTCCAGTCAATCGCGGATTATCGGATTTTAGCAAACAAGCCCTGGCAGCCTGCGATGGCTTCGCTGAGGATTTTTTATTGTTTGTGGTCGACAAACACCGTACCTCGTGTGCCTTATCCAATTTTCCGAATGAACATAAACCGGACAAAACTTACATCAACGAAGTGATGCGCGAAATCGCCGGGCTTTGGCAAAACTTTGCCTTGAATGTTAATGCTTATTTTCTGGAATGCCGGTAACCGAACCCATTCAAAACTTATCACAGGAATACTTCATGAAATTGTATTTAACGCCCGGTTCCTGCTCGACAGGCATCCATATTTTAATGGAAGAACTCGAGCTGGTGTTCGAAGCGCATCTCGTGAATCTAATGGCCGGAGACCAGAATACCCCGGACTATCTTGCCGTAAATCCGAAAGCCACGATCCCGACGCTGGTGCGCAACGACGGCACGGCGCTGACTGAGTTTCAAGCGATAGCTTACTGGTTGGCGCGAAGCTATCCGAAAACCCAATTGCTGCCCGGTGATCCGGATGGCGACGCACGCGTCATTGAGTTGATGGATTACGTGGTCGGCACTATTCACGGCCAAGGTTTTGCCAGAATTTTCACGACCGACCGGTTCACGCCTAACGAAGCCGATTTCGAGGCTGTCAGGGCGCAAGGCATGGACATCGTGAAACGCGGATTTGCTGTCGTAAATGACAGTTTGCCATCCGAAGGCTATGTCATGGAAGCTTTCAGCATCGCCGATGCGGCTTTGTTTTATGTTGAGTTTTGGGCCTACAAGACCGGGATTATGCTGCCGGAAAATTGTTTTAAACATTATCGATTGATGCTTGAGCGTCCGGTGGTAAGGCGAGTCTTGATGGAAGAAGGTTATCGGGTGGATTAGCCTGACCTTTCCATAGCAGGCTAACTTTATATAAATTCGCTTTTATACCCAAAGGGCATAAGGTTCGTTTGAGCAGACACACTGCTCAACTCAGCTTTAATAAATAAGGTGAACAAATGGCATTGATCGAAAAAAACGACATACATACGGTGGGCTATGATCCGATTGATAGTGATCATGATGAATTTGTCAGCCTGCTAAACAAGCTGGATGCTGCCGACAGCGCCAGCTTCCCGGCCTTGTTCAGGCAATTGTACGAGCAAACCGAACAGCATTTTGAGCATGAGAACCAGTTGATGAAGCAATCTTCTTATCCGGGCGAAAGCGAACATAAAAGCGAACATCAACGCGTGCTTGGTGAATTCAAGCAATTTATAACGCGTGTCGATAAAGGACTGATTGCATTCGGCCGTTCGTTTGTCAAAGACCGACTCCCGCAATGGTTCAGCCTGCATGTAACGACCATGGACAGTGCGTTGGCGGCTCATATTAACAAACAAGGCTGATGGTAAATTGCCCCGACATTGAGGTTATTGAAGACTTTTTCGATGCCGCCGAATCCGAGCGCATCTATCGGTGTTTATTGAACGAACATCAATGGCCCGATAACCGTTACATTGTCGCCGGACGCCAATTCATCCTGCCCAGGTTGCTGACGTGGCATGCCGATCCGGGGATTCGCTACAGTTATAGCAGCAACCTGTTGCAAACCAGGCTATGGACGCCTTTGCTGTCAGGTATCAGGGTTCAAGTCGAGTCGTACTTGAATGTCTCGTTTAATTCGGTATTGGTTAACTTGTATCGAAACGGTGACGATCATGTCGGCTGGCATGCGGATAACGAACAGGAGCTGGGCGACCAACCTTTTATTGCCTCGTTGACGTTCGGCGCGGAACGGCGATTTGCGTTTCGTCATAAAAAAACTTCGGAGCAGGGTTCGGTATCGTTGCGTAGCGGCACTTTACTGATTATGCAGCCGGCCTTTCAACATCACTGGTTGCATAGCCTTCCAATCGATCAAAATGTGGCAGAGGGACGCATCAACTTAACTTTCCGCAAGGTTGTTCCGGCGCCCTTACTAAAAAGCAAAATAAAGGCTAAAGGCTAAAGGCTAAAGGCTAAAGGCTAAAGGCTAAAGGCTAAAGGCTAAAGGCTAAAGGCTAAAGGCTAAAGGCTAAAAATTGAAAAAGTTCTTAAACTTCAATGCAAGCTTTTTTCGCCCTTGGCCTTTCGCCTTTTACCTCTTTAGTGTGCATGTGTGGCTGAATAGTTACAATCATTTAAAATCAAACGGCATCATGCCGCCAAAAAATAAATCATCCAAATCGCCGTGGATAGAGCTTTTCGGGATTTTGTAGTTTTTCAGCCAAGCTTTAAACGAAGCCGGGTTTTGAAAGGTTTCCAGCTCGTTTTGAATCGCATCGATACTTTCCTGTAATGCCCTAATATCATTTTTCAGCATTAACGATAACTGCTTGGGCGTTAAACGGATATAAAAAGGCAGGTCCAGATTCATCTTGAACATAGCCGCTATTTGATCGTTTTCTTGTACCAATGCGGCGAGTTGCTCTTTGAGTATTTTGTTGAAATATTTCAGGCGGCTGTCGGCAATTTGGCTTAAATGCGCCGGGTCGATTTGCTCAACTTCCAACTGCAATTCCAATAATTGCAATAAGTCTTTTTTACCGTAAGCGGTATTGACGCGTTGCATCAACTCCGTTTTGCGTTCACGTTCTTGTTCGTCCGGTTCCCGGTCAGGATGCAGGACGGCGACTAATTTACGGTAAACCTCTTGAACCGACTTGCTTGCCAATGCCTCTTCCTCTTGCTGGCGGGCTTCTTTTTCCAATTGTTTTTTTGTTTTTTTACGCTGTTTAGCGGGTCGTGCTTGTTCCTGTTCAAGCAGCTTTTCCTGCAAATGAGTATGGAATTTCTCTGGTGAACTTAAATCGACTTCATCCCCCAAATCCACATTAAACATACTTTCCGCGATAATTTTCATCATATCGCAGGCAGCGGAATCCATTTCCTGATCAATAGTATCGTAGTCATGATCACTGTATTTATTGAACAAGGGTTTCAGTTCATCCTTGTTAAAACCGGCAATTAAATCGCCGGATACTTCGCAAATAAGATGCTTGATTTTCAACTTATCGGTTTTTTTGAACAGCGGCATATCGTAAAACTGATCCAATAACTGTACCCATTGCGCCTTATGATTATTTAAAACGTCTTCTAAGGGTTCATATTCCTGCTCAACCTGCTGACGATACAAAGGAATAGTTTCCTTCCACTCGACAAGCAGCTTTTTTTGCAGGTCAATTTTTTTAGTTAAGCTATTAAATTGTTTTTGCGCAGCCGATAAAACTTTTTTATCAGCCGTTTTGGGAATAATGCGTACTGTTTTGTTTTTAGGTTGAGCCATAACGGTAACCTCATGATGAAAATGATAAAAAACTTACCCGCTCTGTTGAAAAGTTGTCTGGAAAAAATACGCAGGCAAAAGGCAGGGCGGGAGATTGATTGGATCTATAGATGATATTTAACCAAAATATCCGGCGTATCATGACCGAGATTCGTGGATTTATGGGAAGGCTTCGATTGAAAACAAGTGAAAGCGGCAATTTTAATCGCAACTACTCAGAGCGAAGCGCAAAAACTGCCGTGCTGAAGAGAATAGGTTTTCTTTATTTGAAGTTACTTCATCCCAGCTTCAAGGAAAATGAATAATTGTGGTGTCGCATTGATGAATTGCTGACAAATTGTTGCAAAAAAACCAAGCCCTATTACCAATTAACAATAATATTCAATATGTTAGCCATAGATATAGCATGGCATTTTATTTGCTTGGTACTGAAACAGAGAGTGCCGGCATCCATCCGATGCAGGTACTTGTTGTTTTCATTAATAGTGAGGTATTGATATGTTTGAAGTTACTTTATTGTTACTCATCATGCTTTTAATTGCAGCGTTTGCCTTTTTGCCAGCGGTTTTCAGCAGACTGTTTTCCGGTAAATCTTCACAGCAAACCGATGTAGCCTGTAACCCGGAATTGGAAGTCCAAGCGGATTCGACACCTAAGCAGACTTTTCTGGAGCATCTTCAAAGTGAAATCGAAGCCGCTCTGTTTCCGCGCCCAACCGATTCCATTCTGCAGCGCCATTACGATGCTTTGGTGAATGCCGAATTGGAGAATCGTCTCTCCGCAATGCCTGATTCTTAGGAACGTACACAAAATAACTTGAGCAAGTTGCAATAGCGGGAGTGTAGGCACCGTAGGGCACGAGGCTGTGAAAGTATTTGATTTAAGAGATTAACCACAGAGGACACAGAGAACATGGGGTTTTTAATGTGTTGAATTAACGAGATTATTTTCTCCGTGTCCTTCGTGTTCTCTGTGGTAAATAATCTTTTTAGCCTGATTTGGATAATACTTTCACAGTCTCGTACGCATCGCGTACCTTTTTGGGACTAGATCCAGAAAATGGTACGCGATGGGCTTACAAGTGTAGGTTTTTTCACATCACATCATCCACAGCACAAGCACCCGAAGTTATCGTATGGGGTCCCGGCAGCTTTGGCCATGCTTCCGGTCGTCCGGGTTTGACGGGAAGAAGCCGATG